>Ga0308171_1000171_pt1 | contig 189919 bp, 178 predicted proteins | sample PhyGR1_FD_202135 | JGI IMG/M metagenome (GOLD analysis project Ga0308171, IMG submission 202135) | Phyllosphere microbial communities from UC Gill Tract Community Farm, Albany, California, United States - DLSLSG.R1 | ecosystem: Host-associated > Plants > Phyllosphere > Unclassified | place...
ACCGTTTCACCTCTAACATCAAGGGCCTGACTCAGGCTGCTCGTAACGCCAACGACGGTATCTCTGCTGCGCAGACTACTGAAGGCGCGCTGTCAGAAATCAACAACAACTTACAGCGTGTTCGTGAGCTGACTGTACAGTCTCAGAACGGCACCAACTCTGATTCTGACCTGTCTTCAATCCAGGACGAAATCAAATCACGTCTGAGCGAAATCGACCGCGTATCTGGTCAGACTCAGTTCAACGGCGTGAACGTGCTGGCTAAAGACGGCGCAATGAAGATTCAGGTCGGCGCAAACGACGGCGAAACCATCAACATCGACCTGAAGAAGATTGACTCTTCTACTCTGGGCCTGTCAGGTTTCTCAGTTTCTAAAAACGCACTGAAAACCAGCGATTCTATTACTCAGATTGGCGATACCAGCGGCAAAATGGCGACAGTTGACCTGTCAGACGTTGCTACCAAACTGGGTGTTGATGCCAGCTCTCTGTCACTGCACAACGTGCTGGACAAAGATGGCGCTTCAACCGCTAACTACGTTGTTACCTCTGGTAGCGATAACTACGCTGTTTCTGTAGATAAAACTGCAGGTACTGGCGGTAAAGTTGAGCTGAACACGACTACTGTTAAATACAATGACGCAGTTAACGGTGTTTCTGGCGCAACTCAGGCTGGTCAGTTCGTTAAAGTTGGCGCTGACAGCACCGGTTCTGCAGTAGGCTTCGTAACTGTCCAGGGTAAAAACTACGTTGCTGGCGCAACGGGTACAGGTACTGATGTTCTTGCTAACAGCGGTACAACTACTCCTACTGATGTTAAAACCGGCGACACCACTCCTATCGAACTGAGTTCGAAAGGCGGAACTGTTGCTACCGCACAGTTCGCAGGTGCAGCAACTAACGATCCACTGGCTATGCTGGACAAAGCTATTGCATCTGTCGATACCTTCCGTTCAAGCCTGGGTGCGGTACAGAACCGTCTGAACTCAGCGGTGACTAACCTGAACAACACCACCACTAACCTGTCTGCTGCACAGTCTCGTATTCAGGATGCTGACTACGCAACTGAAGTTTCCAACATGTCTAAAGCACAGATCGTGCAGCAGGCTGGTAACTCAGTATTGTCTAAAGCTAACCAGGTTCCACAGCAGGTTCTGTCTCTGCTGCAGGGCTAATCGCCTACAACCCTCATTCAAAACCCCGCCTCGGCGGGGTTTTTTTTATGCGTATGATTAGCATGTTTTTACCCTGTTTCTCAGTCAATCGATCCCTCTCTGATAATTTATCCTGACAACATACCTTATTCTTTTAAGTGCCTCTGTTGAGCAGGTAAAAATGAAAAATATTACTGTTGTGGAACCGCTTTTTGTCAGTGCCTTTCAATGTATTGGCAGTGAATGTCGCGATCACTGCTGCAAAGGCTGGAATATCAATCTGGATAAGCCGACGGTTAATCGCTATTTAAAATCGTCGCAGATCGAAATAAAAACCCTGGCCGTTGAAAACATCGATATCACCCGAAAAAGCTATGCCAGTTGGGGCACCATGAAGCTGACTGCATCAGGCAACTGCGCGTTTATGGATGAATCCCGTCTGTGCAAAGTCCACGCCAGTCTGGGCGCCTCCGCACTGAGCAATACCTGCGCCACCTATCCCAGAAAGTCCCGAATTTTCAAAACTGAGCAGCAAAAGACCCTGATGATTTCCTGTCCTGAGGCGGCCCGGCAGTTGTTAACCTTACCTGATGCGATGCTATTTGAGGAGACAATTAAACCTCAGGCTGAAACCTTCAAAGCGAAAAATCTCGATCAGCAAAAAAAGTTGCTGAATCTGATGTGTCTTAATATTGTTAAAGTCAGTGCTGAAAAGCTTGATGAAGGGTTCTACGCGCTGACGAGTTTTCTGCTGGGTGCTGAAAGGATAAGCCCTGAAAAAGACTGGCTGGAACAGATGGAACGCCATTTTTCTGCCGTGCTCGATAGTCTGGCTCAGGGCCATATCAGACAGCAGCTTGATCAGGTAAAGCCTGACCATAACCTGCAATGGTCTTTACTGATGAGATTGCAGGGCTGGTTCGGCGGAATGACGCACAAGCGGGCATTTCCTACCCTCTATCACTACCTCAATAAGCTGATTTACATTCAGACTGAAGGCGCTAAAACCGACGATGTCAGTCAGCCGATTATCCGGCTGGATACCGTCTGGCAGAAACAGGTTATGCCGTGGCTGGCTGAACGTCCGTGGATAATGAATAACTATATTCAGTACCGCATTTATGAGGATTTTTTCCCTAACGACGAAAGTCGCAGCCCGTTGATGAGTTTGTATCTTCTGACGGCAGAATGGTTCCTGCTTAAATCACTGATAGCCGCCACTGTTGAATTAGTCGGAACCATTGATGAGGAAGATATTATTAATATCATCTACAGCTTCCACTCGATAACCAAACATAATCCAGAGTCGGTGATGGCGTTCGTCGCCGAGATTAACAAGGTTAAGGTCAATGACGATCTGTCACTGATTTATCTGCTGAAATAATCCCGGATGGCGCTGATTCAGGAATGTGCAGCAACCGCCTGTTCCTGCCTCGGCGGCTAACCGTAAACATCGCCGCTGGCGTGCCGGTTTATTTTCACACCGTCACGCCAGGGCATTGGTACGCGATAGTCAGTCAACCACAGCCAGAACCCTGACCACACTGGTGCAGGCGCGTTTTCTCTCATCCCTGAATCACCAACCTCGTTACAGTTCCCCCTCAGACTGCCGATAACTCTCTACAGAACAACATCCTTAATGATTTTCACTTTGTGGAGTGTCTATGCGCTTCAATTATGACCTGTTACCGGGCGAGCGGCTGACCTTCGAAGAGATCGCCCGGCGTTATGCCTTGCAATATCCTGATGACAAAGAGTTAACCGCGCGCGCCTTGCTGAGTCCGTCAACCGGCCTGCGCACGCTGAAAATCCGTGCCGTTTTCGCGCAGGAGGAGAGCAACAGTCCGCTGGAGGATCTGCTCTTCATCACGCATGACAACGAACGTAAAAATTACCTGCGTCGCTTTGAGCACTACCTGAAGCAGAATCTCTCTTTTCTCTATTTCCGTCGCAGCGAGAACGAGAAGCGTGAAAACCTGTGGAAGGTGATGGGCAGCAGCCAGGTCTTCGCGATGATCGATCCGCAATCTGCCACGGCACAAAATCTGCTGAACAGTCGCGGCTACAAACTGGTGATGATGCATCAGGATGATGATGACGCTTACTGGCAGCTCTTCAGTCCGCAGGCGGATCCCTGTTTTCCGCAGTCGCAGCGCATTCAGTTCATCGTGGTCCTGAGCACGCCGCAGCACAAAGTCCCGGTGGCGGTCATGCCGGGAACGGAAGTCGGGCGTCGCGTCAAAGCACGGGTGTTGCAGCGCGCCAGTCAGGCGGAATTCAACGCCGGTGTCAAAGCCCGCTATGGAGCCTGTGTGATGACCGGAACCGAGCTGACCGAACGCCCCGGCTGGCCGTGGGTGGAAGCCTGCCATATCGACACGCTGGAAGGGGATGACGGCGTGCTGGCCGATAACAGTATCGATAACGGCCTGTTTTTACGCAGTGATTTACAGCGTCTGTTTATTAACCGACTGATTAGCATTAATGGTGAGTCGGGAGAGATTCAGGTGCATCCTGGCGAGGAGGCGCGACAGCATATTGCGCCCTGGTATCAGGAGCTGGATGGTCGTATCTGCAGCCTGTGGGCCGCTGTGCCACCCGCCACGCGGCAACGGCTGCGCGCCCGTCGTTAATTCCCGCTGATGAGTGCAGAAGGATCTGCACTCTGACGTAACAAAAATGAAATAGCCTCGTTTTACCCCGCCTATTCAGTCAATCGAAAACGCTACAGAATTGGATAATCATGCCGATAACTTCATTAACGCAGGATAGTCAACGTGAACGATTTCTATACCGCCGAAGGCGTGATGGACAAGCATTCGCTCTGGCAGCGCTACGTGCCGCTGGTGCGTCATGAAGCGTTGCGTTTGCAGGTTCGCCTGCCGGCCAGCGTTGAGCTTGACGACCTGCTGCAGGCGGGTGGGATAGGGCTGTTAAATGCCGTAGAGCGCTATGACGCGCTTCAGGGTACAGCTTTTACCACCTATGCCGTGCAGCGTATTCGTGGCGCCATGCTCGACGAGCTTCGTAGTCGGGACTGGGCACCTCGCAGCGTGCGTCGTAACGCACGTGAGGTGGCCGGAGCAATGCACAGAGTGGAACAGTCGCTGGGGCGTTCTGCTTCCGAACAGGAAGTGGCGCAGCAGCTGAATGTTTCCATGGAGGAGTACCGGCAGATCCTGCTGGACACCAACAACAGTCAACTTTTCTCCTACGACGAGTATCGGGAAGAGCACGGCGACAGCGCGGAGCTGGTGACGGAAGGCCATGAAGAGGCTAATCCACTTCACCAGTTGCTTGAAGGGAGTCTGCGTGAGCGCGTCATTGAAGCGATCGAAGCGTTACCCGATCGTGAAAAGATGGTGCTGACACTGTACTACCAGGAAGAACTGAACCTGAAAGAGATTGGCGCGGTACTTGATGTGGGTGAATCCCGTGTCAGCCAGCTGCACAGTCAGGCGATTAAACGCCTGCGGGCCCGACTTGCGGGAGCGCGCTAGCAGTATCAGTTCCTGGCGATTCAAAATTATAAGAAACCGGGGACTCAATAATGGGAGCCAAGACCAAGGCCAGACCGTTAAGTCGTTATCTTAAAGACTATAAACACAGCCAGAGCAATTGTTCACACTGTGGCAAGGTATTAGATCGAATGGCGCTCGTTTTTCGTGGCCAGATCATCAATAAAGAGGCCATCGCTCGGATGGACCAGATGATTGATGAGCAGCTGTGGCTGAAACTTCAGCCCGAACTGACTGCGCTTTGTCGTTTTTGCAGTGATATTTTTTGCAATACCCATCCTAATTACTTCGACATTATGGCGTTCAAACAGTATCTGTTTGAGCAGACAGAGATGAGCCCCAGCACGATTCGTGAGTATGTGGTGCGTCTTCGTCGACTGGATGAGATGCTGAAAGCCAAAAATTTCCCGGCCGACAGGCTTAAAGGAAATAGCTGGCATCAGTGTCTGGAAAGCGATTTGCCTGATGCCGGTAATAACAATTACCGCATCGCGCTGCGCAAGTACGATCAGTTCTTAGGCTGGCAGCAGGCGTAAACCTGATCTGCACCGATTGCTCCCCCGCGTGCCTGCGGCACGTTCTCCCTTTGCCCGCCAGTTGGGTAAAGGGAAGGGGGAGCACGGCGCTTCTTTCTCCCCGCATTTTACTGCCTGTTTCCCGGCACCCGTTTGCCATCACGGTAGTCTCACCGCATCTGCGGACACCTGAATCAGGGTGATCCTTTGCGCATCTTCTGCAACACTATAAAGATGATTCCAGTGCCCGAACGGAGGCCGCATTGTCTTTACATCTGTTACACCAGTTTCCCCGTCTTGAACTGCTGGGCGCACCGACGCCGTTAGAACATCTGCCACGGCTCTCCGACTATCTGGGTCGCGATATCTTCATCAAACGCGATGATTTCACGCCCGTTGCGATGGGCGGTAACAAGCTGCGCAAACTCGAATTCCTGGCGGCCGACGCGCTGCGTGAAGGTGCCGATGTACTGCTGACGGCAGGCGCGATTCAGTCCAACCATGTGCGTCAGACGGCGGCGGTCGCGGCCCGTCTTGGCCTGAAGTGCGTGGCGCTGCTTGAAAACCCGATCGGCACCCATTCTGAAAACTACCTGAGCAACGGCAACCGTCTGTTACTGGATCTGATGGACGCGGAAGTGATCATGGTGGAGGCGCTGCACAATCCCACTGAACAGCTGGCTGAAGAGGCCACGCGCCTGGAAGCACAGGGCTTCCGCCCTTACATCGTGCCGGTCGGCGGCTCAAATGCGCTGGGTGCGCTAGGCTATGTAGAGTGCGCGCAGGAGATCGCTCATCAGAGTGAAGGCGTGGTCGATTTTGCCGCCGTGGTCGTGGCTTCGGGCAGCGCCGGCACCCATGCCGGACTGGCGGTCGGTCTGGAGCATCTGCTGCCGGAGACTGAGCTGGTCGGCGTCACCGTTTCACGCCAGGTCGCGGCGCAGTTACCGCTGGTTGAGCGGCTGCGTCAGTCGCTGGCAGAAAAGCTGGAAGTGCAGGCTAAGGCTCCCATTACCCTGTGGGATGACTATTTCGCGCCGCGCTACGGTGAGCCGAATGATGAAGGCATGGCTGCGGTAAAACTGCTGGCGCAGCTGGAAGGGATCCTGCTGGACCCGGTGTATACCGGTAAGGCGATGGCCGGACTGCTGGATGGCATCAGCCAGAATCGCTTCCGACGTGAAGGGCCGTTGCTGTTTATTCATACGGGCGGCGCGCCGGCGTTATTTGCTTATCATCCTTCGGTCTGAGACAAGCGAATAAAACAGTTTATACTCCGTGCGTTATCATTTTGAACGGGCAGCGATAAGCCGTGCTGCCCTTATAAGAACACACACACAATACTGTCAATAATGGGGTGAATATGTCCTTTTCTCGTGCAGGTCGTCAGATGGTGATGGGCGTCATGGCTGTGGCGCTGATTGCCGGCGTCAACGTTAAAACCTTTGCAGCGGAAAATCTGCTGAACAAAATTAAAGAGCGCGGCACGCTGCTGGTGGGTCTGGAAGGCACTTATCCGCCATTCAGTTTCCAGGATGAAAAGGGCAAGCTGACCGGCTTTGAAGTGGAATTCGCAGAGCAGCTGGCGCAGCACATGGGCGTTAAGGCGAGCCTGAAACCGACCAAATGGGACGGCATGCTGGCCTCACTTGATGCGAAGCGCATCGATGTGGTGATCAATCAGGTGACGATCTCTGATGAGCGTAAGAAGAAGTATGACTTCTCCACGCCATACACCGTCTCCGGCATTCAGGCGCTGACCATGAAAGCCAACGCGAACACCATCACTAAACCGGCCGATCTGGCGGGCAAGAAAGTGGGCGTGGGTCTGGGCACGAACTACGAACAGTGGCTGCGTGAGAATGTGAAAGGCGTGGACATCCGTACCTATGATGATGACCCGACGAAATATCAGGATCTGCGTTCTGGCCGTCTGAATGCCATCCTGGTCGACCGTCTGGCTGCGCTGGATCTGGTGAAGAAAACCGGCGATACCATGGCCGTCGCGGGTGATGCCTTCTCCCGTCAGGAGTCGGGCGTTGCGATTCGTAAAGGCAACGACGATCTGCTGAAAGCGATCGATCAGGCCATTGCTGATATGCAAAAAGATGGCTCGCTGAGCAAGCTGTCTGAGAAATGGTTTGGCGCGGACGTGACGAAATAATGCAGGAAAGTCTTCAACTGGTGCTGGATTCAGCACCTTTTTTATTAAAAGGCGCGCTGTTTACGCTTCAGCTCAGCATCGGCGGGATGTTCTTTGGTCTGCTGCTGGGCTTTATTCTGGCGCTGATGCGTCTGTCGCGTTTCTGGCCGGTTCGCTGGCTGGCGCGGATCTATGTCTCGATTTTCCGTGGCACGCCGCTGATCGCCCAGCTGTTTATGATCTACTACGGCCTGCCGCAGTTTGGCATTGAGCTGGATCCGATCCCCTCTGCGATGATTGGTCTTTCCCTGAATACCGCCGCCTATGCTTCTGAGTCTCTGCGCGGCGCAATTTCATCGATTGAGCGCGGACAGTGGGAAGCGGCAGCCAGTATCGGTATGACGCGCTGGCAGACCCTGCGCCGGGTTATCCTGCCTCAGGCAGCACGCACCGCGCTGCCTCCGCTGGGTAACAGCTTTATCAGCCTGGTAAAAGATACCTCGCTGGCGGCGACCATCCAGGTACCGGAGCTGTTCCGTCAGGCGCAGTTGATCACCTCGCGCACGCTGGAAGTCTTCACGATGTATCTGGCGGCCTCGCTGATCTACTGGGTGATGGCAACGGTGTTATCTGCATTGCAGAACCGGCTGGAACAGCATGTTAATCGTCAGGATTCGGAGTCGAAATGAGCGCCATCGAAGTCAGAAAGCTGGTGAAATCGTTTAACGGCCAGACGGTGCTGCACGACATCGACCTTGATGTGGCCGCCGGTGAAGTCGTGGCGATTATCGGTCCCAGCGGCTCAGGTAAAACCACGCTGCTGCGCAGTATCAACCTGCTGGAAGCGCCCGACAGCGGCACCATCCGTGTCGGAGAGATTACCGTGGATGCGGCGCTGGCCCAGAGCAAGCAGAAAGAGCAGGTGCGTCGTCTGCGTCAGCAGGTCGGGTTTGTCTTCCAGAACTTCAATCTGTTTCCGCACCGTTCGGTGATGGAGAACATCATTGAAGGGCCGGTTATCGTCAAACGTGAAGCGAAGGCGGATGCAATAGCCCGCGCGCGCACGCTGCTGGAGAAGGTCGGGCTGCACGGCAAAGAAGAGAGTTATCCGCGCCGTCTGTCGGGTGGACAGCAGCAGCGTGTGGCGATTGCCCGTGCGCTGGCGATGCGGCCGGAAGTGATCCTGTTCGATGAACCGACCTCGGCGCTGGATCCGGAGCTGGTGGGCGAGGTGCTCAGCACCATTCGCGCGCTGGCCGAAGAGAAACGCACCATGGTCATCGTCACGCACGAGATGAGCTTTGCCCGCGATGTTGCTGACCGCGCCATTTTTATGGATCAGGGACGCATAGTGGAGCAGGGCGAGGCGAAAGCGTTGTTCAGTAATCCTCAGCAGCCGCGCACCCGTCAGTTCCTCGACAAATTTCTTAATCAGTAACGCCACTGCCTTCCCCGGAAGGCAGTTTTAACCCGTTTAACCCCCGTGTTTTTATGCCCTTATTGGCGGCTGTCAGCATAATTGCCGCTGCAGTATCACAGGAATTTATTCGGCCGTTAAACCTTTTGCCACATCTGACAAATCTTTTCCTTTCATCGGATATTTAATGGCGTTTACTGCTGCCACTTTCTCTTATTTATATTTTGTCGATTATCAAACGCTATTATCCTTTGCGCTGGCGACGGCGCTGATTATTCACTTATTGCCCGGCTGATTAATAAGTGTAAGGAAACGTTCGGCTAAGTAAATAACTGTGGCAACAGGACCACTCAGCGGCTTTTAAGAGTTTCGCTACATTCATCATCGGTTCAATGGCGAATAATCGCTGGATAATCATAAAAGCAATACTGATTTCCTCGCTTTTACTTTCCAGCATTCTGACCTACACAGCAGGAGTCATTGAATGAGCCAGACTAAATCAGACCAGATATTGTGGGTGGATACCCTGAAGGGCGCCTGCATATTGCTGGTGGTCCTGTACCACACGGTTTTACCCGGCTTTGAAGGGACGATGAAATACCTTACTGCCGGATGGTTTCCCGCCGAAATATGGATACAGTTTAATACGGTCCTGTCGCCGCTGCGTATGCCCGCCTTTTTCTTTGTGTCGGGATTGCTGGCGACCAATGGCATTATTAACCGGCCCTGGAAACAGGTGTTTACCAGCCGCATCACTAATCTCTTTTATCTCTATATTCTGTGGGGCTTTATTCAGTGGTGGTCAATTATCGGTATCTCTACCGAAATTACCGGCCAGCGTATTTCACAGAATCTGAATGCTGCCTATGCCGGTTCGTTATTCGAATTTCTCAAGCTGACGTTTATGGCCATGAGTACGTCGTGGTATCTCTATGGGCTGGGACTCTATTTCCTCTGCGCCAAAGTGTTCCGTGAATATAAACTGGCCCTGGTCGCGGTGGCGATCGTGCTCAATTATCTGGCGGTTGAGAAAATAATCCCGTTCTGGGGACCTCAGAGCCTGGCGCAATATTTCCTGTTCTTCCTGCTGGGAGCGTTCTGGAGTCAGACCATGTTGCGCCTGAGTGAATGGCGGCGGGAGAACCTTATGCCGTGGGCACTACTGGCGGCAGTGGCCGGGATTCATGTGATATTCGGCCTCGATAAGAGTCTGTTCCTGTGTGTGCTGGCGGTTTTGTTCAGCATCGCCGCCTGCCGCTGGTTGAATCAGCATTTCAGCATGCGCTATCTCAACTGGGTCGGTCGCAATACGCTGCAGATTTACGTTATCCACCGTATTTTTATCGAGTTCTTTGGGATGTCCGCGATTCTGTTTGCGCAGCGCCACCATCTGTTTGAGCAGGCCTGGTTTTCGTTCCTCTGGGCCTGTTTCTATCCGGTGGCGATCGTGGGGATTTGCTCGCTGTGTTCAGTGGCGATCTGGTCGCTGACCAACCGCGGAGTGGGGCAGTCGCTGTTTGTGTTTCCGACTTTGGTTAAGCGGGCGCATGGCAGGGGGTGAGGTTTGCTTTGCAGCGAGGTGGGCGGTAGCTTCCACCCGGAAGCGGGCAGGGTACGCTTAGCAGCGGGCTGACCCTGAGCAGGTTACGCCCGCCGGGCTGTGGGCAGTTTCAGATCGCCCGTGCAGGCGGACGCGTCAAGGGGCGGACGCCCGCCCCTTAACAATCCCGGCGTCCGGCCTGCTTCACCGCCGCTTCGCGGTCCCTTCGCTTCTTCCGGATTTCTCACGGACCGCCGGGACGCGCCATCCCTGGCGCGAACCCGTCTCTTCGCGACATCCCTGTCGCTCGTCCTGAAATCCCTCATCCGCTCAGCGGTTCTGACGGCCTCTCCAACCCCTCGCTGTTACTTCTTCTTTTTGTGTGGGGTATCTCATCGCTTTACGTTTCCGGAGCTGTCACTGGACAGCAGACAACGCAGCACTAAAAAACATAAAGATTTTGCAGGCGGGGGGGTTGGGAGAGGCGTCCGAAGCGCTGAGGAACAACCGGAGGCAAGGATGAGCCGACAGGACGTCGGCGAAAGGACGGTACGAGCCAGGGATGGCGAGTCCGGACGGTCCGCGGGCCGCAGGGCGTGACGATGGGACCCCGTGAAACGGGGCGGGGAGGCAGCCGGACGCCGGGATTGTTAAGGGGCGGGCGTTCGCCCCTTAATACGACCGCCTGCACGGAGTACCTGAAACTGCCCACCGCCTGGCGGGCGGAACCCGCTCAGTGTGAGCCCGCTGCAAGGCGAACGAAACCTTCTCATAGCCCGTTCGCGCAGCGAACACCCCGGCTTTTTCACGTGCAGCCTGCAAGGCGAACGAAATCTTCCCGGCGCCCGTTCGCGCAGCGAACAGTCCCAGCTTCAGCTCCGCAGCAAGCCCGTTCGCGCAGCGAACACTCACCCCCCCTTAAGCGTCACCGCTACCCAATCGTCATCAGACTCGCATTACCACCAGCCGCCGCCGTATTCACACTCAGCGAACGCTCAATCAGCAGACGCTCCAGCAGCAGATTGGTCTCGCCACGGGCAAAGCCCTGCACCGACACAATCGCGCCGTCACGCGCCGCAATCTGTTCGCACAGGGTGCGCAGCTGATCGGCATCGCCGTGATAAATCACCGCATCAAACTCCGCCGTTAACGGGTCACGCGCCAGCGTAATGCGCGCTTTCACCGCATCAGGCAGCGAGGCGCGCAGGGCGCGATGCAGCTCATCGTCCTGCCACAGCGCTTTACTGCCGACGCTGGTGACTGCCGCCAGCTGGATTAACGCATCCTGCTCGTTGTCCGCCAGACAGAGCACCTGATCGCGCGGCAACAGCGAGAAGGTGTTGCGCTCGCCCGTCGGGCCGGGCAGCAGACGGACGACGCCCGCCTGTGCCAGCTCGCCATAGTGGTGGCAGAGTTCAGCCAGTTCCGGCCTGTCTTTGGCCCAGTTGCTGAGTGCCTGATGCGGTGCCAGCAGTGCCTGACGCAGCGTGCTATCCGCCGGGCGTTCGGCATCCTGACGATCAAAGGTCAGACGCAGCGCGCTATCCGGGCGATGGGCCAGCAGGCGGTAGAGATAGAGCGGACCACCGGCTTTCGGACCGGTTCCGGATAAGCCTTCGCCGCCAAACGGCTGCACGCCGACCACCGCGCCCACCATGTTGCGGTTGACGTAAAGATTGCCGACCCTGGCGTTTGCCGTGACCTGCGCGATGGTCTCGTCGATGCGGGTATGCACACCCAGCGTCAGGCCATAGCCGGAGGCGTTAATCTGCTCAACCAGCTTCGGCAGAGTAGTGCGGGTGAAGCGCACTACGTGCAGCACCGGTCCAAAAATCTCTTTATCCAGATCGCTGACCTGATTCAGTTCGATCAGCGTCGGCTTAACAAAGGTGCCGCTGTTCCACTCCCTGCTGTCCTGCGGGTTATCCTGCACCGCCTGATAAACCGTGAAGCCCTTGTTACGCATCGCCTGAATATGGCGATCGATATTGGCTTTCGCCTCGGCATCAATCACCGGGCCGATATCGGTTGAGAAGCGCTCCGGATTGCCCATGCGGCACTCCGCCATCGCGCCACGCAGCATCTTCAGCGTATGGTCAGCGACATCTTCCTGAATGCAGAGCAGGCGCAGGGCAGAGCAGCGCTGTCCGGCACTGTCGAAGGCAGAGGCGACGATATCGATCACTACCTGCTCCGTCAGCGCGGAAGAGTCGACGATCATCGCATTCATCCCGCCGGTTTCAGCAATCAGCGGCACCGGACGACCATGCTGGTCAAGGCGACCGGCCAGATTACGCTGTAGCAGCGTCGCGACCGCAGTCGAGCCGGTAAACATCACGCCACGCACCCGGTTATCCCCGGTCAGCTGTGCGCCGACGGTTTCACCCTGACCCGGCAGCAGTTGCAGCACACCTGGCGGCACACCCGCATCCAGCAGGATCTGAACCGCCTGCGCAGCAATCAGCGGCGTCTGCTCAGCCGGTTTAGCCAGCACGCTATTACCTGCGGCCAGGGCGGCCGCAATCTGACCGGTAAAGATTGCCAGCGGGAAGTTCCACGGGCTGATGCAAACCACCGGACCGAGCGGGCGATGGGTTTCGTTGTCGAAATCGTCGCGCACCATTCCGGCGTAGTAATAGAGGAAATCAACCGCTTCGCGCACTTCCGCGATGGCGTTGTTGTAGGTCTTGCCCGCTTCACGCACCAGAATGCCAAGCAGCTGCTGCATCTGGCCTTCCATAATCTGTGCGGCGCGTTCCAGAATCGCCGCACGCTCCTGCGGCGGGGTGGCAAACCAGATCGGCCCGCTGTTCACCGCGGCATCCAGCGCCACAGAGACTTCCTGTTCTGTCGCTTCACGGACCTGGCCCACGCGATCGCCTGGTGCCGCCGGATTCAGAATGTCGCGCAACGCGCCCGCACCCGCTTCACCGTCGATCATTGGCTCGGCCAGGCAGGGTTGTGCCGCGCTGCTCAGCAGGGCACTGGAAAGTGAGGCGAGACGGTGTTCGTTGGCCATATCCAGACCCGCAGAGTTGACGCGGTTCTCGCCATACAGCTCGCGCGGCAGCGGGATCTTCGGATGCGGCAGGCCAATAGCACCTTCGCTGGCACCCAGTTTCTCGACGGCGGTTACCGGATCGGCCACCAGCTCATCAATCGGCAGCGAGGTATCAGCAATGCGGTTTACGAATGAGGTGTTGGCTCCGTTCTCCAGCAGACGACGAACCAGATAGGCCAGCAGGGTTTCATGGGTACCGACCGGCGCATAGATGCGGCACGGACGATTAAGCTTGCCGTCCGCCACTTTGCCGACCACCTGCTCATACAGCGGTTCGCCCATGCCGTGCAGGCACTGGAACTCATACTGACCGGGATAGTAGTTATTGCCCGCCAGCTGATAAATCGCTGCCAGGGTGTGGGCGTTGTGGGTGGCGAACTGCGGATAGATCAGGCTGGGCACGGCCAGCAGTTTGCGGGCGCAGGCCAGGTAAGAGATATCGGTGTAAACCTTACGGGTGTATACCGGATAGCCTTCGAGTCCTTCCATCTGGGCGCGCTTGATTTCGCTGTCCCAGTAAGCGCCTTTCACCAGACGGATCATCAGGCGACGGCGGCTGCGCTGCGCCAGATCGATCAGCTCATCAATCACAAACGGACAGCGTTTCATGTAGGCCTGAATCACGAAGCCGATGCCGTTCCAGCCTTCCAGCTCTGGCTCGAAACAGAGTCTCTCAAGCATATCCAGCGACAGTTCCAGCCGGTCAGCTTCTTCTGCGTCGATGTTAATACCGATGTCATAGGAGCGGGCCAGCAGCGTCAGTGATTTCAGAATAGGGTAGAGCTCTTCCATCACGCGCTCATACTGTGCACGGCTGTAGCGGGGATGCAGTGCGGAGAGCTTGATGGAGATGCCCGGGCCTTCATAGATGCCACGGCCATTCGACGCTTTACCGATGGCATGTATCGCCTGCTGATAAGAGAGCAGGTAGGCTTTGGCATCACCTGCGGTCAGGGCCGCTTCGCCCAGCATGTCATAGGAGTAGCGGAAGCCTTTCTCTTCCAGCTTGCGGGCATTGGCCAGCGCTTCGGCAATGGTTTCACCGGTGACGAACTGTTCACCCATAAGCCGCATCGCCATATCCACGCCTTTACGGATCAGCGGCTCGCCACCTTTCCCGATAATGCGGTTCAGCGAGCTTGAGAGGTTGGCTTCGTTGTGGGTCGAGACCAGACGGCCGGTAAACAGCAGGCCCCAAGTCGCCGCGTTGACGAACAGCGACGGGCTGCGTCCCAGATGTGACTGCCAGTTGCCGTTGCTGATCTTGTCGCGGATTAACGCATCGCGCGTTGGCTTATCGGGAATACGCAGCAGCGCTTCGGCGAGGCACATCAGCGCCACACCTTCATGAGAGGAAAGGGAGAACTCCTGCAGCAGGCTTTGCACCATGCCAGCGCGTCCGGTTGCCCCTTTCTGGTGCCGCAGCTTGTCGGCGAGCTGGTAAGCCAGCTGATGGGTTTTCTCTGCCAGCGCCGCCGGTAAGCGCGCCTGCTCCAGCATCATTGGCACCGCGTCGGTTTCCGGACGACGCCACGCGGCGGTCACGGCTGAACGGGTCACTGACTGAGGTAAAATCTGCTCTGCAAAGTCGAGGAACGGCTGGTGCGTCTCCTCTGGCTGGACGTCGTCGGACTCCGCGGCTGCCTGGGCAGAAAGCGGGAACTCCGGCACGGCATCGCCGCTTTCCAGCTGGCCCAGGTAGTTAAAGATCGCCTGTTTGATTAGCCAGTGTGGCGTGCGATCGATACGCTGCGCAGCCAGTTTGATGCGCTCGCGTGTCGCGTCATCCAGTTTTACACCCATGGTGGTTGTAGCCATGACTCCAGAGCTCCTTGATAGTGGTTCGATACGGCGTTGGCTGCACTATCACTTAAGTTGCAACTTTGTGCAACCGTGTTAAATGTGAGCCAGTTAACACCCTTTTAAAGTCGCCGATTGTTAAATTTTGCAATGCGGCACGGATATTGCTGCAAGATCCTCGCCAGGTTGGCAGGCCCGATTAAATGCGGGTTTCAGGCAGGTAATACGATGGTGCAACCGGATAACTGTGAGCGAGTGCAACCTATCAGCACGTTTTCACAAACGGTTAGTGAAATCACTGTAACGCCTGTGTTAAATCCATTGTGCGCACAACGCCTTTCCGGCAGGATACCGCGCCGCTGGGACATGACTGACGCCCTGACGAAGAAAATCGGCCCGTTCTGCCCCGTTCCGGCAGGCGGGTAGCTGGCGATTTCTCTGGGATATCAAATAATAAGTGGAGAGACAGATGAGTGTAAGTACACCAATGCTGGTGACCTTTTTGGTTTATATTCTTGGGATGGTATTAATCGGTTTTGCGGCTTATCGCTCGACCAAAAATTTCGATGATTACATCCTCGGTGGCCGCAGCCTGGGTAGCGTGGTCACGGCACTCTCTGCCGGTGCATCGGATATGAGCGGCTGGCTGCTGATGGGCTTACCAGGCGCAATCTTTATCTCCGGTATCTCTGAAAGCTGGATTGCGATTGGCCTGACCATCGGTGCCTGGCTGAACTGGAAAATCGTGGCGGGTCGCCTGCGCGTTCAGACCGAGCATCACAACAACGCGTTGACGCTGCCGGACTTCTTTACCAGCCGCTTTGAAGACCACAGTAAAATTCTGCGTGTGATCTCCGCTATCGTTATCCTGGTGTTCTTCACCATCTATTGCGCCTCGGGCGTGGTGGCCGGTGCGCGTCTGTTTGAAAGCACCTTTGGTATGAGTTACCAGACTGCCCTGTGGGCCGGTGCAGCGGCGACCATCCTCTATACGCTGGTGGGCGGTTTCCTGGCGGTGAGCTGGACCGATACCGTTCAGGCGAGCCTGATGATTTTTGCGCTGATCCTGACGCCGGTGTTTGTGATTATCGCGGTCGGCGGCTGGTCCGATTCGATGGCGGTGATTGAGGCGAAGAGCCTTGAAAACCTCGACATGCTCAAAGGGCTGAACTTCGTCGCGGTGATCTCGCTGCTCGGCTGGGGTCTGGGTTACTTCGGACAGCCGCATATTCTGGCGCGCTTTATGGCGGCAGATTCACATCGTTCAATCCGTACCGCGCGCCGTATCGGTATGACCTGGATGGTGCTCTGTCTGGCAGGTGCGGTCGCGGTGGGCTTCTTTGGTATTGCCTACTTCCAGAACAACCCGACGCTGGCAACCGGCGTTAACGATAACGCTGAGCGTGTCTTTATCGAGCTGGCTCGTATCCTGTTCAACCCATGGATTGCCGGTATTCTGCTCTCTGCGATTCTGGCGGCAGTGATGTCCACGCTGAGCTGTCAGCTGCTGGTCTGCTCCAGCGCCCTGACGGAAGACCTCTATAAAGGCTTCCTGCGTAAAAATGCCAGCCAGAAAGAGCTGGTGTGGGTAGGGCGTCTGATGGTGCTGCTGGTGGCGCTGATTGCAATCGCGCTGGCGGCTAACCCGGAAAACCGCGTGCTGGGCCTGGTAAGCTACGCCTGGGCGGGCTTTGGTGCGGCGTTTGGTCCGGTCGTGCTATTTGGCGTCTGCTGGAAGCGCATGAACCGCAACGGTGCGCTGGCGGGTATGATTATCGGTGCGCTGACCGTGCTGGTGTGGAAACAGTATGGCTGGCTGGGCCTGTATGAAATCATCCCTGGCTTCATCTTTGCCAGCATTGCGATTGTGGTCTTCAGTCTGATGGGACGTGAGCCATCAGCTGAAGCGCAGCAGCGCTTTGCCGCCGCTGAGGCCGAATTCCAGACCAAATAAGCGAAGCGTTAACCGGCAAGGCCCGTCCCGCAAGGGGCGGGCCTTTTTGTTACAAAGATAAATCACCCAAAGATGAAATTATCTCCGCCAGTAACTTGTTTTTTTCGCAGCGATAATGATAATCGGTATCGTTTACACTTTACCTGTTTTTACTGTTTATTGACGCTGCTTAACATTTAAGAGGTTGGCGATGTTTGTTCCTTTTCTCATCATGCTGCGCGAAGGGCTCGAAGCCGCGCTGATTGTCAGCCTGATAGCCAGCTATCTCAAGCGCACCCAGCGCACCCAGTGGTTCCCGGCGATGTGGGCGGGCGTGTTTATCGCCGCTGCGCTCTGTCTGGGCCTGGGTCTGTTCATCAATGCCACCACCGGTGAGTTCCCGCAAAAAGAGCAGGAGCTGTTTGAAGGCATCGTGGCGCTGATTGCGGTAGTGATTCTTACCTCGATGGTGTTCTGGATGCGCAAAGTCGCCCGCAATATCCGGGTCGAACTGGAGCAGGCGGTCGATCAGGCACTGCAACGCTCCGGCCGGGGCGGTCTGGCGCTGGTGCTGATGGTGTTTCTGGCCGTAGCTCGTGAAGGGCTGGAGTCGGTGTTCTTCCTGCTGGCGGCCTTTACCCAGGATGTCGGTTATGCGCCGCCGATTGGCGCGGTGCTGGGGCTGGCAACGGCGGTCGTGCTGGGCATGCTGCTCTACTGGGGCGGTATCCGCCTGAATATGGCGCATTTCTTCCGCTGGACCAGCGTGTTCATCCTGTTTGTCGCCGCGGGCCTGGCAGCCGGTGCGATTCGCGCCTTCCACGAAGCGGGCTTATGGAATCGCTTTCAGGATGTGGCCTTCGATCTCAGCAATACCTTATCAACCCATTCGCTGTTCGGCACCCTGCTGGAAGGGATTCTGGGTTATCAGGAGACGCCAAGCGTCAGTGAAGTGACGGTTTACTTCGTCTACCTGATCCCGGCGCTGATTCTGTTCTTTATGCCTGCGCGTCCTGCTGCGTCGGCCACGGTTTAATCAGACAATTTTTGGGCGCGTCTGCCGCGCCTGCAACTTAACAGGGAATATCGAGATGACAATGCGTTTTCGCCGCAAGGCACTGCTGCTTCCTCTGCTGGCAATCTCCGCTTCCGCGGCTGCGGCGGTTCCTCAGGTTACCGTCAGCGTCAACGACAAGCAGTGTGAGCCGATGAGCTTAACGGTCAAGGCCGGCAAGACTCAGTTCCTGATTAAAAACAACAGCCAGAAAGCGCTGGAGTGGGAAATCCTGAAAGGCGTGCTGGTGGTTGAAGAGCGTGAGAACATCGCGCCGGGCTTCAGCCAGAAGCTGACCGCCAATCTGGAAGCGGGCGAATATGAGATGACCTGTGGCCTGCTGAGCAATCCCAAAGGCAAGCTGATTGTGAAGGGCGAGGGCACCGCGACAGGCAGCACTTCCGCACGTATGCAGCTTGAAGGCCCGATCACCGCTTATAAAGCGTATGTGACAGAGCAGGTGAACCAGCTGGTGAGCAACACCCAGGCGTTCACGGATGCGGTTAAAGCGGGTGATGTGGAAAAAGCCAAAGCGCTGTTCGCCCCAACGCGTCAGTACTACGAGCGCATTGAGCCAATTGCTGAGCTGTTCTCCGACCTCGACGGCAGCATTGATGCCCGTGAAGATGACTACGAGAAGAAAGCGGCCGATCCTAAGTTCACCGGTTTCCACCGTCTTGAGAAAGCGCTGTTCGATGACAACAGCACCAAAGACATGGCGGACTACGCTGATAAGCTGAACAAAGATGTGAAAGATTTGCAGGTGCGCATCAGTGAACTGGCCTTCCCGCCAGCCAAAGTCGTCGGCGGCGCAGCCGGTCTGATTGAAGAAGTGGCGTCCAGCAAAATCTCCGGCGAAGAAGATCGCTACAGCCGTACCGACCTGTGGGACTTCCAGGCCAACATCGATGGCGCACAGAAAATTGTTGAACTGCTGCGTCCTCTGGTGAGCAAAGCGAATCCGCAGCTGCTGGCCAAGGTTGACGCCAACTTCAAAAAAGTGGATGCGATCCTGAGCAAGTACCGCACCAAAACCGGTTTCGAATCCTATGAGAAACTGACCAGCGCCGACCGCAACGCGCTGAAAGGACCGATCACCGCGCTGGCGGAAGATCTTTCATTACTTCGTGGCACCCTGGGTCTGGATTAATCATGAGTCGTAAGGAAGATGACGCGCAGCCAGCGCGTCGTCGTTTACTGAAAGGTCTGGGCCTGCTGGGCGGTGCAGCGGCCATCGGCGGCGGCTGTCCGTTCCATGCCGCGGCTGCAGACAGTTTTTCGCCGGGTACGGTGACGCCGCAGGCGCGGCAGCAGACGCAGCCGTTTTACGGTCAGCATCAGGCGGGCATCACGACGCCTCAGCAGGCTTCCATGATGCTGGTGGCGTTTGACCTGCTCAGCAGCGACAAAGCCGAGCTGAAGCGTCTGTTTCAGCTGCTGACCCAGCGTATCGCCTTTCTCACTGCGGGCGGTCCGGCACCTGCGGTCACCAATCCGCAACTGCCGCCGATGGATTCCGGCATTCTTGGGGCGACTATCGCGCCGGATAATCTGACGATTACCGTGTCGGTCGGCAATGCGCTGTTTGATGAGCGCTTTGGCTTAGCGCCTCACAAGCCGAAAAAATTGCAGCCGATGACGCGCTTCCCCAATGATTCGCTTGATGCCAGTCAGTGTCATGGCGATCTGCTGTTGCAGATCTGTGCCAACACGCAGGATACGGTGATTCATGCTCTGCGCGACATCATCAAGCATACGCCTGACCTGCTTGGCGTACGCTGGCGTCGCGAAGGCTTTATCTCCGATCACGCGGCACGCAGTCAGGGGCAGGAGACGCCGATCAATCTGCTGGGCTTCAAAGATGGCACCGCCAATCCGGATACCCACAATCCTGCGCTGATGAATCAGCTGCTGTGGGTAACCGCCGACCAGGATGAACCGGCCTGGGCGCGCAATGGCAGCTATCAGGCCGTGCGGCTCATCCGTTTTCACGTTGAGATGTGGGATCGTACACCGCTGGGTGAGCAGCAGACTATTTTTGGACGTGAGAAGCTGAGCGGCGCGCCACTGGGGATGAAGCATGAACATGACGTCCCGGATTACGCCCGTGACCCGGATGGCGATGTGATTGCACTGGATGCGCACATCCGTCTGGCGAATCCCCGCACGCCAGAGACCGCCAGCAGCCTGATGCTGCGACGCGGTTACAGCTACTCGGCGGGTATCTCCGCATCCGGCCAGCTGGAGATGGGGTTGCTGTTCGTCTGCTATCAGCACGATCTGGAGCGCGGTTTCCTCACAGTGCAGCAGCGTCTGAACGGCGAAGCGCTGGAAGAATATATCCGGCCATTTGGCGGCGGTTACTTTTTCGTTTTACCCGGTATCCCCGACGCCAGCCATTATTTAGCGCAGTCGTTGCTGGAAGCCTGATTAATTTTCAATCACGGTGGGCGACCCGGTATCCGGCCGCCCACATTTCAGTTTCAGCGCTTTGCTTGCTGAGTTTAAACTGAGATTTCGCGGGCGTTCTGCTTATATAAAATATGCTAATCCACTGTAATACAAGGTTTTTACATTTTGGCGTAAAAGAAATACCGACCCGTGATGAGCAATTCCTTTGCCAGCAGTTAAAATTACTATTGCAAACCTCTAACGAAATGATGCACTTTATTCAACAGGCGTAATCGGATGTGTCGATGTATCACACTGGAGTTCGCGCATGGGTCGAGTCTTTTATGGAACGTCACTGTCACTGAATAAATTGCGCCTGACCGCGAGGGCAATTCTGCCTCGTTATTTCTCCCTCTCCTCAACCTATTCTTTTGTCTTATCGCATCCTGTTTTATCCGGTGTTCAGCCTCGCCACTGCGTTGTTGCATACCCACTATCCTGTCCTGTCATGGCTCTAAAGGAAGCCAACTGAAACCTCTAAAGCGTTCACGTAATCGCAACGGGCCACCGGCCTCACGCGGGAAATGAAACCAACTGAAAGGTGCCACTATGGGAAGACAGAAAGCAGTGATCAAAGCGCGTCGTGAAGCCAGAAGAGTGCTTCGTAGTGACTCACGCAGTCATCGTCAGCGCGAAGAAGAGTCGGTCACTTCGCTGGTGCATATGAGTGGACTGGATGCAATTGGCATGGCGCGCGATACGCGTGACCGGTTACCGATTGAAGCCCGTAATGAAGCTCAGGCGCACTATCTTAATGCCATAGGAACGAAACAGCTGATCTTCGCAACCGGTGAAGCCGGATGCGGTAAAACCTGGATCAGTGCTGCGAAAGCGGCTGAGGCCCTGATTAATAAGGATATCGACAGGATTATCGTTACGCGCCCGGTACTTCAGGCAGATGAGGATTTGGGATTCCTGCCCGGTGATATTTCTGAGAAATTCGCCCCTTATTTCCGCCCGGTTTATGACATTCTGGTTAAACGTCTTGGCGCATCATTTATGCAATATTGTCTGCGTCCGGAAATTGCCAAGGTAGAGATTGCGCCCTTCGCCTATATGCGTGGCCGCACCTTTGAAAATGCTGTGGTAATTCTGGACGAGGCGCAGAACGTGACCGCCGCGCAGATGAAAATGTTCCTGACCCGACTGGGCGAAAATGTCACAGTCATTGTTAACGGCGATATTACCCAGTGCGACTTGCCCGCTGGGGTGCCTTCCGGTCTCGCGGACGCGCTGGCGCGTTTTGAAGAGGACGAGATGGTTGGCATTGTGCGCTTTGGCAAAGAGGATTGTGTGCGTTCTGCGCTGTGTCAGCGCACCCTGCACGCATATAGCTAGCGTTTGATTGAGTAGAAGTGTAGCGCCCAAACCCGGCTCCGGCCGGGTTTTCTTTTCAGGGTTCAGGGCGGCGCCCGCGGTCGTACTCATATGCCGGTCAGCGTGCAACAGGCAAAAAAAAGAGCCTGAACTTTCGTTCAGGCTCTTCTCAGAAGATGGCGGTGAGAGAGGGGTTCGAACCCTCGATACGTTGCCGTATACACACTTTCCAGGCGTGCTCCTTCAGCCACTCGGACACCTCACCAGATTTACTTCACTGACCGCGCTGGGTCAACGGGGCGGTACTATAGGGAGTCGGCTGAAAACGGTCAAGCACTATTTTCCTCTTTTGATCTATTCGCTTAAGCTCTGAACGAATCGATTTACTGCGGCATAAAATCGGATATTTATGCCGCCTGTTCCGCCCCCTCAGACGCTAAATCAGCTCTTCACCCGATTCGCGAAACTTTTACGCAGCTTCTGCAGCTTCGGTGGGATCACCGCCATGCAGTAGCCATTGCGCTGGCCCGCGCCTTCCCAGTAATCCTGATGATAAGCTTCAGCGGGATACCACTCTTTCAGCGGCTCAATGGTTGTCACCACCGGCACATCATGATCGGCCTGAGCACGGGCAATAGCGGCGTGCGCTTCTGCTTCCTGTTCTGCATTCGCCGGGAAAATCGCTGAGCGATACTGGGTGCCGATATCGTTACCCTGACGGTTAAGCTGGGTCGGGTCATGCGTGACAAAGCTGATATCCAGCAGATCGCCGAAAGTCACTTTCTCCGGATCAAAACCAATGCGGATCGCTTCGGCATGACCGGTTGCACCGCTGCAGACCTGCTCATAAGTCGGGTTAGGACGGGCACCGCCGGTATAGCCGCTTTCAACCGACTCAACGCCGATCACATCCTTAAAGACTGCTTCGGTACACCAGAAACAGCCGCCAGCGATAACTGCATATTCGATTGCCATAATAATTTACTCCTGTCAGGTCGAAAGAGGTGAATGGGGGCGCGGCAGACCGCTTTCAACTAGATCAGCATCTCCGGTTTAAAATCTCCGCTCTTATCCAGCATTTTGTCGCTCATCACGCTGAAGCGGCCTTCGCCCGTGTAGTGCAGGGTAGCGGGATATTCCGGCTGCTCGGCGACGTGGGCTTTCACGATCTCAAAAATAAACAGGTTGTAGTTAGCGACCATCGAATCGTCATAGAGCTGACACTCAAAGCTGGCAAAGCATTCGGCAATCATCGGCGCGCCCACCACCTGAGCCGGTTCGGGTGTCAGGCCAAAGGCCTCAAACTTATCAAGCTGGTCGCCGTGGCTGTTGCCGATTGCTACGACTTCATCGATCAGCGAGGCCGAGGGGATGTTCAGGACACACTGACCGCTGTTGCGAATCAGCTCATGGCTGTGATTCATTCCGGAAATCATGCAGCCGACCAGTGACGGCGAGAACTCCAGCACCGTATGCCAGCCGAGCGTCATGATGTCGTGCTGATCCTGATACTGGGAACTGAGCAGCAGCACCGGGCCGGGTTCAAGATATTTGCGGGCTTTGCTGACCGGGAAAGCATATTTGTGCATGCGTTGGCTCATGGCCTGACTCCTTAAACGGAAGGGTGCCATTAAGTGTAGAGCACGCTGCGGGTGCAGCAGGAGCGCCAGAAGTCAGAAATGCGAGGTGGAAGGTGGCGTGCGGGATGAGCCGACATTTTTACCGGCCGTATCGCGAGCTTAAGGTTTCCTTAATATACCGTCGCGATACTGCCAGTATTAACTGAGGATAATGCTATGAAAACTGCTCCTGTTACCCTGTCTGCACCGGTTTCACGTCCGATGAGCGAATATGCTGTACTGCTGATTGCCGCAGCCACCGTTGTTCTGTTCCTGTCTGCCTGGTTCACGGCTTAAAACTTAACGACGGCCCGGCAACCGCTTCGGTCGCGACGATTCTCTAAGAAAAACTGAAACCGGTGTAGCTGGACGATGCGGCTGACAATGCTCAGCCCGAGTCCGATACCGCCGTAACGACTGTCCATCCGGATAAACGCTTTACTCAGCTCGCCACTTTTACTCTCATCAATGCCGGGTCCCTCATCTTCCACCACCATCATGGGGTGGGGAGCCGATAACAGCTGCACGCTGATCGTGCTGTTATCCGGGCTGTAGCGATGGGCGTTCTCGACCAGATTACGTAGCAACATCTTCAGCAGCGTGGCATCCCCACGCACAAACTGCTCCTGCGGCAGATCGAGCAGCAGCGTCTGCTGATGCGCCTCCAGCATAATGCTCAGCTCCGCCTCCATCGGCAGAATCACATCTTCGATCAGCCCGACGTTCTGATAGGTGCCGGAGGTAAATGATTGCCCGGCACGCGCCAGATTCAGCAGCTGCGACACGCTGTGCGTCATCTGATCCAGGCGCTGCACCAGTGGCTGAACTTTGACATCGCTGTTACGCTCGATTAATTCCAGATGCAGACGTAATCCCGCCAGCGGCGTACGCAGCTCGTGTGCCACGTCGGCAGTAAACAGCCGCTCGCGTTCAAGACTGGAGTTCAGACGCGCAACCAGCTGATTGATCGCCTGAGTGACCGCATCGATCTCATGGACCTGACTGTGGCAGGCGACCGGTTCGAGATTCTCTTCGCTGCGACTCTCCAGTTCCCGCTGCAGCTGATACAGCGGCCGGGTGATCCATTTCACCGCCTGATAGCAGAGCAGCAGCGTCAGGGTAATCATCACCAGACTCGGCACCGCCAGGCTGGCCACCGCTTCATGCACTTCACGCTTAACGTGACTGTCCATGTTGCGCTTCTGCAACTGCGCTTCTACCAGAAACTGGATCTGCTCTTTACTCTCATGCCAAAGCCAGACCACGCTGATCACCTGGAATACCAGCAGGATCAGACCAATGGTCAGGATGAGTCGAAAGCGCATACTGCGGTGATCGAAACGTCTTATCATGTTGCCTCGCGAACGCTATCCTGCGTCACCAGTGCATACCCAAAACCGCGCACGGTGCGAATGGCGCTTTTGCCAATTTTGTCGCGCAGATTATGAATGTGCACTTCCAGCGTATTAGTAGAAGGCTCCGTCTCCCAGTTATAGATATCCTGGTAGAGAATTTCACGGTGTACCGGATTGCCCGCCTTAAGCATCAGCCGTGACAGAATCGCAAACTCTTTCGGGGTCAGATCCAGCAGCACATCATTGAGCATGATCTGACGATGCGTCATATCCAGCGCCAGCGCACCCACTCTGACATGACTGTCGCCCTGATTAACGTGACGACGGATCAGTGCGCGGATGCGCGCCAGCAATTCATCCAGCGAAAACGGTTTGATCAGGTAGTCGTCCGCGCCAGCGTCGAGTCCGGCAATGCGCTCGTTGATGGTATCGCGCGCGGTCAGGATCAGCACCGGCGTCATCTTCTTCTGGCGCCGCAGTCGAATCAGGAAATGCAGGCCATCTTCATCCGGCAGGCCAAGGTCCAGCACCACCAGACTATACAGGCCGCTGGCGAAGTGCGCTTCAGCATCCCGCACCCGCGTCACGCCGTCGCAGACATAGCCTTCGCCTTCCAGCGCCAGCATCAGTCCCTGCAGCAGCAGGGCGTCATCTTCTACTATCAGTATCTTCATCAGGGTTGGCTCCGACACGACGTCAAAATATCATCCGCAGGCACATATTCGTGGGTCGCGGTGCCGGTTAATCCCAGCATGGTTGAAAACAGATTATCCTGTGAAAAATCATCTGTCGCCGCCAGTTTGTTCAGGCAGCCGCGATTGACCGCATAACGTTTCTGATAATCGTCGGAAAGCCAGATCAGCAGCGGCACATGTTTCTGGGTATCCGGCGCGATAGCATAGGGCAGGCCATGCAGGTAAGCCCCATTTTCACCCAGCGATTCACCGTGATCAGAAAGATAGACCAGGCTGGTGGTGAAGCGATCCTGATGCGCACGCAGTACATTGATCGCTTTATCGACGATGTGATCCACATTGACCAGCGTGTTGTCATACGTATTGATCAACTGCTGTTGCGAACAGTCCTGAATCTGGTTGGTGTCACAGGTCGGCTCAAACTGGCGGAACTGCGGTGGATAGCGATGGCTGTAAGTCGGGCCATGGCTGCCAATGGTGTGCAGCACAATCACCGCGTTGCCTTTTAACTGGCTGATGTACTCATCCAGTCCGTGGAACAGCACGTCGTCATAACATTCGCCATCAATACACATGCCGGGCAGGTTGAGGCTGGTCATATCCTGATGCGGAACGCGATCGCAGGCACCTTTACAGCCCCCGTCGTTCTCATTCCACAACACGCTGATCCCGGCGCGCTGAATCACATCCAGCAAGCCTTCCTGATGCGCGGCCAGCACATCATCATAATGAGCGCGTGGCATGTTGGAGAACATGCAGGGCACGGAAACCGCTGTCGCCGTGCCGCACGAGGTGGTGTGCGGAAAATAGATCACATCATCTTTCGCCAGCAGGGGATTGGTCAGACGACCATAACCGCCCAGCGAGAAGTTTTGCGCACGCGAGGTTTCGCCCAATACAAGAATCGTCAGATTCGGCTTGCCGCTGGCGCGGCTGGGTTGCAGGTGCGCATCTTCACCGATACGAATCAGCGGCGCGTTCTGCAACTGCTCATGCTTATACCAGGAGAGCGTTGCCGCAATGCTGTTAGACGGGCTGAGCGCTTTGACCAGCTCGCGGTTGTTGCGAAACAGCGAAGCGTAATCTTTATAGAAGAGCAGGGCGACCAGCACGATCAGCGCCGCGGACAGCAGCACGCTGAGCAGTCGCGCCAGCACGCCGCGCCACTGCTGCTTTTTGATGCGCGGCCAGAACACCAGCAGCGCCATCAGCACGCCTGAGGTGAGCAGGGTGAGCAGCAGCTTCGGCGTAATCAGCGCAAAGGATTCGGACGCGGTGGTATCCATCATATTGGTGATCATCGAGCGATCGACCACGATGTTATAGGTCTGAATAAAGTACTGCGCCGATGCGGAGAGCAGAATAAACAGTGCGGCCAGCAGCCGATCCAGCCAGATAAACGAGGCCAGCGTAATCACGATGTTAATCACGCTAAAGGCGACCAGCGGCATTGATAAAAACACCAGCGTGGTATGCAGGTTGTCCAGCGGCATCACTGCCAGTACCTGACGGTAATAGGCAATATTAAGGAAAACCGCGATATAAACCGCAGCCAGAATCAGCAACGTCAGGCGGCCAATCAATGGCCTCTTCAGGGTAAACGCCATGTGAGCAGGAACCAGAGTAATAAAAGTGTCATGAGAGTGCGCTTTCAATATTAGGAATACCTTAAGAAGCTTAAGGTTTGGGGCTGGCCCACTGTACAGAGAACAAGACGACGGAAACTCCAGACAGCAGCGGATCGGTTACGGCCTGCTGCTCTGAAGCCATGCAGAACAGGATGGGATGTTTATGCTGATTTAACCGCAGCGGCTGGCATGAAACCTGCATCTTTCTGGCATAACCCCTGTTAATGACTACACTTAATGTGAAGATGTTCTCAGTCAGGAAGTATTGTCAGCAATGCGCTTGCAAGTTTGAGGAGAGTGACCTATCCAATCACCGCGTTTTATCCCTCAATCACCGCTTTATCAGAATTTCCCGCTTGCTGACCAGACTGCGTCAGGACATTCTTGTTTTAACTCAATGTTTTATTAAAATTCGATTTTCAGGAGAAGTAACGTGACTCAAGCGGCAGACACCCATGCCAGGTATCCGACATTAAGCAGCGGGCGGTACGCCTTCTTTTTTGATGTCGACGGCACGCTGGCAGCGATTCAGTCCCGTCCCGAAGCGGTATTTATTCCTGAGCAGGTCATCGCACAACTGCAGCAGCTTTCTGCACTCTCTGGGGGTGCGCTTGCGCTGGTCTCCGGCAGACCTATTGAACAACTTGATGCGCTGGCCGCACCGTGGCATGGCCCGGCTGCGGGCGTGCATGGTGCAGAGCGCCGTGATGCAGAAGGAAATCTGCAACGCATCAGCCTGCCGGTCGAGGTCGAACAACCGCTCAGAACAGAACTGCAGGCGGCAATGGCTTCCTGGCCTGGCACGCAGCTGGAGATCAAAGGCATGGCCTTTGCCCTTCACTACCGTCAGGCGATGCAGCATGAGCAGGATGTGATGCGACTGGCTGAGCAGTCCGTGAAGCGCTTCCCCGGACTGGCGCTTCAGCCGGGAAAATGTGTGGTTGAGATTAAACCCGCAGGTATCGATAAAGGCGCCGCGATTGGCGACTTTATGCAGCAGTCCCCTTTTGCCGGACGTACGCCGGTCTTTATTGGCGACGATCTCACTGATGAGAAGGGCTTTCTGGCCGTCAACGAACGGCAGGGCGTCTCGATCAAAGTCGGCGAAGGTTCCAGCCAGGCCGATTATCGGCTGAATGATGTCGATGCGGTTTACGGCTGGCTGGAAAGAACATTATTACTATTAGAGCAAGACAACGTCGGTAAGGAGTTTAGGTTATGAGTCGTTTAGTGGTTGTATCTAACCGTGTCGCCATGCCAGATGGGTCTAAAACCAGCGCTGGCGGCCTGGCCGTCGGTATTCTCGATGCACTGAAAAGCACCGGTGGAATGTGGTTTGGCTGGAACGGTGAAATCAGCGAGTTCACAGGCGAAGACGTTGAAGACGTCAGGGTTCAGGAGCATGAGGGAATCGAGTATGCCTCGTTCCCGCTGAGCCAGAACGATTACGATCTCTATTATTGCCAGTTCTCCAATACGGTTATCTGGCCTGCCTTCCATTATCGTCTTGACCTGGTGCAGTTCCAGCGTGAAGCGTGGGAAGGGTATTGCGACGTCAATGATTCGGTGGCGCAGCGTTTAAAACCGCTGATCAAGCCAGATGACATTGTCTGGATCCACGATTATCACTTTTTACCGTTTGCCGCCGCACTGCGTCGGGCGGGCATTAATAACCGCATCGGTTTCTTCCTGCATATTCCGTTCCCGACGCCTGAAATCTTTAACGCACTGCCTCCGCATAAAGAGTTGCTGGAAATGCTGTGCGAATATGACCTGCTGGGATTCCAGACCGAATCCGATCGGGTGGCGTTCCTCGACAGCGTCAGCCAGCTCACGCAGCTGCAGAATAAGGGCGATAAAAAGCATCGCGCCTTTGGCAACACCTTTATGACTGAGGTTTATCCGATCGGGATTGAGCCAGATAGTATTAAAGAGATGGCCGAAGGGCCGCTGCCGCCGAAAATGGCTGCCATGAAGAAAGAGCTGGGCGATGCTCGCAATATCATTGCCTGCGAACGTCTCGACTATTCGAAAGGCCTGCCTGAGCGTTTCCTTGCCTATGAAGCGCTGCTGGAGAACTTCCCGGAGCATCGCGGCAAAATCCGCTATTCGCAGATTGCGCCAACCTCGCGTGGCGATGTGCAGGCGTATCAGGATATCCGTCATCAGCTGGAGACCGAAGCAGGGCGCATCAACGGTAAGTACGGTACGCTGGGCTGGACCCCGCTTTACTACCTTAACCAGCATTTCGACCGTCGCCTGCTGATGAAAATCTTCCGCCTGACCGATGTGGGTCTGGTCACGCCGCTGCGTGATGGTATGAACCTGGTCGCGAAAGAGTATGTGGCAGCGCAGGACCCGGACGATCCGGGTGTACTGGTGCTGTCGCGCTTTGCCGGGGCAGCGAATGAGCTGACCTCTGCGCTGATCGTTAATCCTTATGACCGTGATGAAGTCGCCGCCGCGCTGGACAAGGCGATTACGATGCCGCGTACCGAAAGGATTTCACGCTACAACGACATGATGGCGGTATTGCGCAAGAATGATATTACCGCCTGGCGTGAAAGCTTCCTGAAAGACCTGGAACGCATTGATCCACGCAGCGTGGATCACAACACGGCCAACAAGGTCGCGACCTTCCCAAAACTCGCCTGATCTGAGTCCGGGCTAAGGTAGTAAAAGCAGCGATAACCGCGTGGCGGTATCGCTGCTTTTTTTTGGACCCCGATCACAGAAAGCCCGTCCCGTATCTGTTATTACAGTCTGCGGCATGGCCTGCAGACCCTTACAGTGGCTGCTCAGTGTGGCCCGATTCCTGCTAGCGAAGCCGTAAACCCCGTCATATCAGGCGCTGCCACTTTCTTTACCTTCAATACTCAAGTTTTTCTTCATCCTGCCGATAGTGATAGTGCCAGCGCATAATCCCCTGTTAATTCATTCGTCTTTCTTATGTAACCCCTTGTTACAATGGGTATCGTACCCTGTACAGACCCCTGTAACTGTTAACGCCAGGTTGCCATAAATCTTCCATGATGCCGTAGAAACCTTAACGGTTTCATTACTCACCCTCTGCGATACTCCCCTTAAGTAACTAATTTAAAAGCAATTACCTCATCTGCTCTCCAGCATAATCTTCTGATAACTCTCGTTTGGCTGGTTCTAAATAGGGAGTTAAAACGATTAACACCTGATATTCATTCCGGACTGCTCAAAGCGTCGAATAGCGATAGTTTTACCCCCTATTAAACCTTTCTCAGGACCAATTGGACTTAAAATCGGCCTTTTTTGCTCAAAAAATGAGCAGCCGGTAAGAAACCGTAAAGCTTTGCTGAAGAAATTTGCGTTAAAAGTGTGATCTGCGTCACACTTTATCTAAAATTACGCTTCCCTGTCGTTGTATGTCGAAATCAGACGATATAGATTTGCCTTGTTTTCGGAATAGTCCTAAAAAACGTAAGAAGATGTCACGGAAGATGTCCGGAACTCGAAAATAGAATGGCATGGATTTTCGACCTTCGGTGGGTCTGAAACCCACAAAAACAGAAGGCGAAAACTGTGACATTAATGTTATGTGAGTTTTTTTTGCCATCTTTTGATTTAACAAACAGCAGCTCGAACCGCAGATTTTAAATCTGCGATACAGTTACGTCGCATCTCTCAGGATGGAAAAATAATGAACACCTCTGAAGTACTCAAACATATTTATGACCTTAACTTGTCTTATTTACTGCTTGCGCAGCGTTTAATTAACCAGGATAAAGCTTCTGCAATGTTTCGCCTCGGAATTGACGAGAAAATGGCGAACGCGTTATCTGAATTAACCTTGCCCGAGATGGTAAAAATGGCGGAAACCAATCAACTGGTTTGCCAGTTCCGTTTTACCGAAAGCAGCACTATTAATCGTTTGACGCAGGAATCACGCGTGGATGATTTACAACAAATCCACACCGGCATTTTATTATCGAGCCGTTTACTGCGTAATGCGTCTAAAGATGAAGCGCCTGCTAAAAAGAGAGCAATGTCATGAGTGAGAAAAGTATTGTTCAGGAAGCACGTGATATTCAGCTCGCCATGGAGCTCATCACGTTAGGTGCGCGCTTACAGATGTTAGAGAGTGAAACTCAGCTGAGCCGTGGTCGTCTGATCAAGCTCTATAAAGAATTACGTGGCAGCCCGCCACCAAAAGGCATGCTGCCGTTCTCCACCGACTGGTTTATGACGTGGGAACAGAACATCCATGCTTCTATGTTCTGCAACGCCTGGAAGTTTTTACTGAAAACGGGCCTGTGCAGCGGTGTCGATGCCGTGATCAAAGCTTACCGCCTGTATCTTGAACAGTGTCCTCAATCGGACGAGGGCCCGCTGTTGGCGCTGACTCGTGCCTGGACCCTGGTCCGATTCGTTGATAGCGGTATGCTGGAACTGGCTGATTGTAAGAGCTGCAACGGCAGCTTTATTAACCATGCGCATCAGCCTGTTGGCAGCTTTACCTGCAGCCTGTGCCAGCCGCCATCACGTGCCGTAAAAAGACGTAAACTTTCTGCAGAACCTGCCGATATGTTTCCACAACTGCTGGATGAACAGGTTAAACACGCCGTTTAAATTTGTTCGCATTGTGGAAGCCATCCAGCAGCGGTTAATACCGCTGCTTTTTTTTTGCTTGCGGTTCAGGAATAACACCTGCGGCTCTCTGGCTTAACTTCCACCAACACGTTACGGACGTAAGGATATTTTTGTGCTGATAATTATAGGTTACCTGATTGTTTTAGGCTCCGTGTTGGGCGGATATGCGCTGGTAGGTGGCCATCTGGGCGCGCTTTATCAGCCAGCCGAATTATTAATGATCGGCGGTGCCGGTGCCGGTGCATTTTTAGTCGGCAACAACGGTAAGTCGATTAAAAAAACCCTGAAAGCGCTGCCTAAGTTATTTCGCGGCTCCAAGTACAACAAAGCCGTTTACATGGATTTAATGGCGCTGCTTTATCGCCTGATGGCGAAGTCGCGTCAGCAGGGGATGTTATCGCTGGAACGGGATATTGAAGATCCGAGCCAGAGTGAAATTTTTGCTAATTATCCCCGTATTCTTGCCGATAAACAGTTAGTAGATTTTATTACCGACTATTTGCGCCTGATGGTGAGCGGCAACATGAACGCCTTTGAAATCGAAGCGTTGATGGATGAAGAGATTGAGACCTACGAACACGAGTGTGACGTACCAGCGCAAAGTATATCTGCAGTCGGCGATGGTCTTCCCGCATTCGGTATCGTCGCCGCGGTAATGGGCGTGGTGCATGCGCTGGCTTCGGCCGACCGCCCGGCCGCTGAACTCGGTGCGCTGGTGGCCCATGCGATGGTGGGAACCTTCCTGGGCATTTTGCTGGCCTACGGATTCGTCTCTCCGCTGGCGTCGGTACTGCGCCAGAAGTGTGCAGAAACCACCAAGATGATGCAGTGCATCAAGGTGACCCTGCTGTCGAGCCTGAATGGATACGCGCCGCAGATTGCGGTGGAGTTTGGTCGTAAGACGCTCTACTCCGCCGAGCGCCCATCGTTCAGCGAACTGGAAGAGCACGTACGTAACGCTAAGAACCCGGCTAAACAGACTTCAGACGAGGCTTCATGAAACACGGCAATCGCCCAATTGTGCTGATCAAAAAGCGCAAACATAAAGGCCATGAAGGCAGCCACGGATCGTGGAAGATTGCCTACGCCGACTTTATGACGGCGATGATGGCCTTTTTTATGGTGATGTGGCTGCTCTCTATCGCCAACCCGCAGGAGCTGGTGCAGATAGCAGACTACTTCAAGACACCGCTGAAGGTTGCACTTACCGGCGGGGCGCGCAGCAGCGACAGCGAAAGCCCGATCCCAGGCGGCGGTGATGATCCAACGAAAAAGATTGGCGAAGTGAACAAAGTCGTCGATATGGACGCGCAGAAACGCAAGCTGGATGAAATTCGCCTTAACCGCTTGCGTGAAAAACTCGACCAGCTGATTGAAGCGGATCCGCGCCTGAAAGCGCTGCGACCGCATCTGATCATCAACATGGTGGAAGAGGGGCTGCGTATCCAGATTATCGACAGCCAGAATCGCCCGATGTTCAAAACCGGTCGGGCCGAGGTGGAGCCTTATATGCGCGATATTCTGCGTGCAATTGCGCCCATCCTTAACGACATCCCGAACCGCATCAGCCTGGCCGGACATACCGATGATTTTCAGTATGCCAACGGTGACAAAGGCTACAGCAACTGGGAACTGTCGACCGACCGCGCGAATGCCTCACGCCGTGAACTGGTCACGGGCGGCTTAGACAGCGGAAAAATTTTACGGGTGTTAGGCATGGCCGACACCATGAGCCTGAAAAATCGTGGCGGTAATGATGCCGTTAACCGCCGCATCAGCCTGCTGGTGTTGAACCACGACACCGAAGCGGCAATAGAAAAAGAGAACGCAGAAAGTGATGCCGTCCAGATCAGCGATCCGGCGGCCATTCAACAGATTACCGCACCTGCAACACCAGGCAGCGCGGTGAATACAGCAGCCCCCTCACAGCCGAGGTGATTCCCGTGAGTATGGACATCAGCGATTTTTACCAGACGTTTTTTGATGAAGCCGATGAGCTATTAGCGGATATGGAACAACACCTGTTGGGCTTAGACCCGCAGGAGCCAGATTCGGAACAGCTTAACGCCATCTTCCGTGCCGCTCACTCCATTAAGGGTGGGGCCGGAACCTTTGGTTTTACGGTATTACAGGAAACGACTCATATCCTGGAAAACATTCTGGATGGTGCTCGTCGCGGCGAGATGCAGCTCAGCACCGACATCATCAACCTGTTTTTGGAAACCAAAGATATTATGCAGGAACAGCTCGATGCTTATAAAACCGCGCAGGAGCCTAACGCGGAGAGCTTCAAATATATCTGTGAAGCACTGCGCCAGCTGGCGCTAGAGGCCAAAGGTCTGCCGGTTGACGCACCGGCCAGTGTTGCCACTGCCAGCGCAGAGCCTGCCAGCACCAGCGGCCTGCGTGTCCGCCTGATCGATCTCAAAGAAAAAGAAGTCGATCTGATGCTGGAAGAGATGAGCAATCTCGGCACCCTGACCAACGTGCAGAAGGGCAGCACCACGCTGGATGTCTGCATTGATGGCGTGGGCAAAGATGACATCGTGGCGGTGCTCTGCTTCGTGATCGACGAAGCGCAGATCCGCTTCCCGGCCGAAGATGAAGCCGTGGACGAGCCGGCGGCTGTTGCTGCCGTCGCTGCACCGGTAGTGGAGGAGGTTCACACCGCGACCGTCACCGAACTGCCAGTGGCAGCGGTGAAGCGTGAAAGCAAGCGCGCCGCAGCCCCTGCTAAAGGGAGCGAATCCACCAGCATCCGTGTGGCGGTGGAGAAGGTCGATCAGCTGATCAACCTGGTGGGCGAACTGGTGATTACCCAGTCCATGCTCGCCCAGCGTTCCGGCGAACTCGATCCGGTGGCGCACGGCGACCTGCTGAACAGCATGGGTCAGCTGGAGCGTAACGCCCGCGATCTGCAGGAATCGGTGATGTCGATTCGTATGATGCCAATGGAATATGTCTTCAGCCGCTTCCCGCGTCTGGTGCGTGACCTGGCAAGCAAGCTCGGCAAAGAGGTCGAGCTGACCCTGCTGGGCAGCTCAACCGAACTCGATAAGAGCCTGATTGAACGCATCATCGATCCCTTAACGCACCTGGTGCGTAACAGTCTTGACCACGGTATCGAAACCCCAGAGAAACGTCTGGTGGCCGGTAAAGTGGCCACCGGTAACCTGACGCTGTCAGCGGAACATCAGGGCGGCAACATCTGCATCGAAGTTTCTGATGATGGTGCCGGTCTGAACCGCGAACGTATTCTGGCGAAAGCGCTCTCTTCCGGCCTGCCGGTTCACGAGAACATGAGCGACGAAGAAGTCGGCATGCTGATCTTCGCACCCGGCTTCTCGACGGCAGAGCAGGTGACGGATGTTTCAGGACGCGGCGTCGGAATGGACGTGGTGAAACGAAATATTCAGGAGATGGGCGGTCACGTCGAAATCGCCTCGAAGCAGGGCAAAGGCACCACCATCCGTATCCTGCTGCCGCTGACGCTGGCCATCCTGGATGGCATGTCCGTTCGCGTCGCCGATGAAGTCTTTATTCTGCCGCTGAATGCGGTGATGGAGTCGCTGCAACCGCGCGCGGAAGATCTGAAACCGATGGCCGGTGGCGAGTGCGTGCTGGAAGTGCGTGGCGAATATCTGCCGCTGGTTGAGCTGTGGAACGTCTTTGATGTGCAGGATGCCAAAACCGAAGCCACTCAGGGCATCGTCGTCATCCTGCAAAGTGCAGGCAAACGCTATGCGCTGCTGGTCGATCAGCTGATTGGTCAACATCAGGTGGTGGTGAAGAACCTGGAAAGTAACTATCGCAAAGTGCCGGGCATCTCAGCTGCCACCATTCTTGGCGATGGTAGCGTAGCGCTGATTGTTGATGTTTCAGCACTGCAATCACTTAACCGTGAAAAACGTGTGGCTGGCGCTGCCGCCTGATTGATAACGAAAGGGTAAATAACATGAATGGAATGGCAACCGTGACAAAAATCGCTGGCGAAACCGTCGGTCAGGAGTTTCTGGTCTTCACGCTGGGCGACGAAGAGTACGGCATCGATATCCTCAAAGTTCAGGAAATTCGCGGTTACGATCAGGTAACACGTATTGCGAATACGCCTGAATTCATCCGCGGTGTCACTAACCTGCGTGGCGTTATCGTGCCGATTATCGATCTGCGTGTGAAGTTTGCGCAGCCCGATGTTGAGTACAATGAAAACACCGTGGTTATCGTGCTGAATCTGGAAAACCGTGTGGTCGGTATCGTGGTTGACGGCGTCTCTGACGTGCTGTCGCTGACGCAGGATCAGATCCGTCCTTCACCGGAGTTCGCTGTGACCATGTCTACCGAGTATATGACTGGTCTGGGTGCTCTGGGCGATCGCATGCTGATTCTGGTCGACATCGAGAAGCTGCTGAGCAGCGACGAGATGGCGCTGGTTGATAACCTGCGTAGCGCATAATCGAATCATTACGGGCCGGTTCTGGCTGGCCCGTGATAGTTCCACTGAGTAATAATTTCTTTTAAATCATATAATAAAGCCTCGTCTCCCCCTAATTTCCTGCTTTTACCTGCCGATAATCCCTGAGTCACTTTTTAATTACCTACTTTGTTCAGGGTTACTCATGTTTACGAAAATCCGTGTTGTCACCAGCCTGCTGCTGGTGTTGCTGGTGTTTGGTCTGTTACAGGCCTTATCCGGCTCCATCTTTTACTCCGCATTAAGCCACGATAAGCAAAGCTTCGCCGTTTCCCAGCTGGCGATGCAGAATACGCAGTCACTCAATGACGCTTATATGAGCCTTAACCAGAGCCGCGTCCTGCTGACCCGCATTCAGCTGCGTATCGCCACCAGTAAACTGGATGGTAAAACGCCCGATGTCGCCTCGCTGTTTGAAGACAGTCAGCGCTTCCAGCAGGCGGCAGCGGGTTTCTACAAGACGTTCAAAGAGACGCCAGATACCCCAGGACAGGATGCGGAACTTAACAACCAGCTCGACCAGCGCTTCGGCGACTATTCGGGTGCGCTGAATAGCCTGCAGAGTGCGCTTCAGGTCAATGATATGGCGGCAGCCGCAAAAGCCCCGGTGGCACCGAGCCAGAGTGCATTTTTAACGTTGTATCGTGAGTGGCGCGCCGATCAGAGTCACCTGAGCACGCTGGGCGTGGCAGAGAACAGCAGTGCTTACAGCCGTATGATGTGGATCCTCTCCACCATCATGGCCGCCGTGGTTGCGGTGATCGTGCTTTGCTGGTTTGGCCTGCGCAAAATCGTGATGACGCCGCTGAACAGCAGCATCAACCATATTCAGCACATCGCCCAGGGCGATTTAACCCAGCCGATCGTGGTAGAAGGGCGCAACGAGATGACCCAGCTTGCGGCCAGCCTGCATGATATGCAGCAGTCGCTGGTGCGCACCGTAACTAACGTGCGTGAAGGATCGGATGCGATCTTTACCGGCGCCAGTGAGATCTCTGCCGGGAACAATGACCTTTCTGCCCGCACCGAACAGCAGGCGGCCTCACTGGAGCAGACGGCGGCCAGCATGGAGCAGCTGACTGCAACCGTGAAGCAGAACGCCGAAAACGCCCGCCAGGCCTCACAGCTGGCACTCAGCGCCTCCGAAACCGCAGAAAAAGGCGGCAACGTGGTGGCTGGCGTGGTGAAAACCATGAGCGAAATCGCCGGCAGCTCGAAGAAGATTGCCGATATCACCAGCGTGATTGATGGCATCGCATTCCAGACCAACATCCTGGCGCTGAATGCGGCGGTTGAAGCGGCGCGTGCCGGTGAACAGGGCCGTGGATTTGCGGTGGTAGCGGGCGAGGTGCGTAATCTGGCACAGCGCAGCGCCCAGGCAGCCAAAGAGATCAAAGGACTGATTGATGACTCCGTGAACCGGGTCAATGTGGGTTCGCAGCTGGTCGGCACCGCCGGGGAAACCATGAGCGATATCGTCAGTGCAGTTACGCGCGTCACCGACATCATGGGCGAAATTGCCTCGGCGTCGGATGAGCAGAGCCGTGGCATCGATCAGGTCGGTCAGGCGGTCACCGAGATGGATCGCGTGACCCAGCAGAACGCCTCGCTGGTGGAGGAGTCCGCTGCGGCGGCCGCTTCGCTGGAAGATCAGGCCAGCCGGTTAAGCCAGGCCGTGTCAGTGTTCAGAGTCAAACGTGAAGCCAGGCAGACGCTGACAAAGCATCTGCCGATTGCTGCGCCCGCCACGGCGGCGCTGGCACCCCGCAAAGCCCTGACCGCCCCGGTCAGTGATACGCACTGGGAAACCTTCTGATGTAAAGCTGCGCATCCTGCGGGATGCGCAGCTACCCCCTTTATTCCTCTGCTTAAAGCCAAACTCAGCAGCTCCTGCTGATAAAATTAATTACAAAAGCCACTTCTCTCCTGAAAGCGCCGAAAAGCGTTAATTAATCCCGAAAACCCGCCGATATAGCCGCTGCACCTAAATTAACCTGCAGGGGAACATGATGTTAAAAAAAATAAAAGTGGTGACCAGTTTAATCGCAGTCCTGGTTATCTTTGGCGCGCTCCAGTTAGTCGCTGGCAGCCTTTTCTGGTCAGCTCTCAATAAAGACAAAGAGTCCTTCGCGCTGTCGCAGGTCTCTAACCGCAATGTCACCGAGATGACTGACGCCTATATTTCACTGAATAACAGCCGCACCACGCTGAACCGCGGCATGCTGCGCTTACAGACCAGCATGGCATCGCAGATGAACGGCGGTCAGCTTGATGAGCTGATCAATAAAGCCAATAAGCAGCTGGTGGAAGCCGATCGCCACTACAAAGCCTATTACGATCTCCCCGCCACGCAGGGCCTCGAAGATACGCTTCGCGATAAACTCGAAACGAATTACGCGCAGTACAATAACGGTCTGAAAGAGATGATTAAAAGCATGCAGGCGCGTGACCTGGAAGGCATGTTCAAACAGAACATTGAACAGAAGCAGGTGGCGATGCAGGGCAGTTACAGTGAATGGCGTGCGCGCCAGACTGAGCTTTCCGATCAGGGCATGGAAAAGAATCAGAAAGCTTTCACCCAGATGATGTGGCTGCTGGCCACCATTGGCGTTGTAGTACTCGCGGTGATTATTACCTGCTGGTTTGGCCTGCGTCAGGTGCTGATTCAGCCGCTGCAACAGCTGCTGGCACAGATTCGCGCTATCGCCTCTGGCGATTTGACCCAGCCAATTGTGGTTGAGGGTCGTAATGAAATGAGCCAGCTGGCGGCAGGCATCCACGAGATGCAGCAGTCGCTGGTGATGACTGTCGGTAATGTGCGTGACGGCTCTGATGCCATCTTCACCGGTGCCAGCGAAATCGCCGCCGGCAATAACGACCTTTCATCCCGTACCGAAGAGCAGGCCGCCTCACTGGAGCAGACCGCAGCCAGCATGGAGCAGCTCACCGCCACGGTGAAGCAGAACGCTGATAACGCCCGTCAGGCGTCGCAGCTGGCGCTGACCGCCTCCGAAACCGCGCAGCAGGGCGGTAAAGTGGTCAATGGCGTCGTCACGACCATGAAAGAGATCGCCGGTAGCTCGAAGAAAATCGCTGACATCATCAGCGTCATCGACGGCATCGCTTTCCAGACCAACATCCTGGCGCTGAATGCGGCGGTTGAAGCGGCCCGTGCCGGTGAACAGGGTCGTGGTTTTGCGGTGGTTGCCGGTGAAGTGCGCAGTCTGGCACAGCGCAGCGCTCAGGCCGCCAAAGAGATCAAAGGCCTGATTGAAGACTCCGTCTCACGCGTCAACAGCGGTTCACTGCAGGTTGAAAGCGCCGGCAGCACTATGAATGAGATCGTGGGCGCGGTGACCCGCGTGACCGACATCATGGGTGAAATCGCGTCGGCGTCCGATGAGCAGAGCCGCGGTATTGAGCAGGTCGGTGTGGCCGTGACTGAGATGGATCGTGTAACCCAGCAGAACGCCTCACTGGTTGAGGAGTCTGCCGCCGCTGCCGCTGCACTGGAGCAGCAGGCCAGCGTACTGACCCAGGCCGTCTCCGTTTTCAAAATTTCCCGCGCCTGATTTCCCGCCTTTCACCCTGGCGGCGGCGTAAAGCCGCTGCCATGCATAAAGTTCCCCCCGACTCCGCCGATAAATAAACACGAATCGCTAACCAATGAGGTGTTTATGTTTAGTCGTGTACGAGTCGTTTCCGGCCTGCTGTGTGTGCTGGCGCTGTTTGCGCTGCTGCAGCTTTTTTCGGGCGGAATGTTTTTCAAAACTGTCAGTTCAGATAAAGAGAATTTTGCCTACAACCAGCGCCTGAATACATTGCAACAGGCGATGGGCACCTCATGGGTTTCGCTTGTTCAGGCGCGCAACACCCTTAACCGCGCCGGTATTCGTTTTCTCCAGGATGCACAGATGTCGGGTTCGGGTGCCAGCGTAAAAGAGCTGGTCGCACTGGCGGGCCAGGAGCTGAAAGAAGCCGAAGTCAACTATCAGATCTTTAACGATAACCTGTCTGAAAAAGGCAAAACCGCCGAAAACGTCCTGACGTTACAGGCGAACTACAAGGCCTACCACGATGCACTGGCGGAGCTGATGGTGTTCTTCACCAACGGCAACTTCAAAGGTTTTGTGGATCAGCCAACGCAGAGTTTCCAGGACAAGTTCCAGAAAGATTACAGCGCCTGGCTTGAGCACAACAAAGTGCTGGCACAGCAGGGCGTGGAAGCCAACCAGCAGGCGTACAGCCGCTCCATCACCATCGTCATCGCCACGCTGGCCGTGACGTTACTGATGATTATCCTGGTGTGGAACGTCATGCGCTCCGTACTGATTCGCCCACTGCGTCAGAGCATTGAGCATATCCAGCACATTGCACGCGGCGATCTGACCCAGCCGGTTGAGATTAACGTGCGAAACGAAATCGGTGAGTTACTGACCTCGCTGCAGCACATGCAGCAGGAACTGGTGCGCACCGTGCGGACTGTGCGTGACGGCTCTGATGCCATTTATACCGGTGCCAGCGAAATCTCCATCGGCAATAACGATCTCTCCTCACGAACCGAACAGCAGGCCGCCTCGCTGGAGCAGACCGCTGCCAGCATGGAGCAGCTCACCGCGACCGTGAAGCAGAATGCTGAAAACGCCCGTCAGGCGTCGAAGCTGGCGCTGACCGCCTCTGAAACCGCGCAGCAGGGCGGTAAAGTGGTGGATGGCGTCGTCACCACCATGAAAGAGATTGCGGGCAGCTCGAAGAAGATTGCCGATATCACCAGTGTGATCGATGGCATCGCCTTCCAGACCAACATCCTGGCACTGAACGCGGCGGTTGAAGCGGCGCGTGCCGGTGAACAGGGTCGCGGTTTTGCGGTGGTTGCCGGGGAAGTGCGCAGCCTGGCGCAGCGTAGCGCTCAGGCCGCGAAAGAGATCAAAGGTCTGATCGAAGATTCGGTTAGCCGCGTTAATACCGGCTCGGTGCTGGTAGAGAGCGCCGGTGACACCATGAGCAACATCGTCAGCGCCGTGACACGCGTGACTGACATCATGGGTGAGATCGCCTCTGCATCCGACGAACAGAGCCGTGGCATTGACCAGGTGGGCCTTGCGGTGACCGAGATGGATCGCGTCACACAGCAGAACGCCTCACTGGTCGAAGAGTCAGCCGCAGCGGCTGCAGCGCTCGAAGATCAGGCAAGTCACTTAAAACAAGCGGTTTCAGTGTTCAATATTGGTAAAGAATTTGTCGCTCAGGCCGTTAACAAGACAACGGCGATGAAAACTCTCCAGTCAGAAGCACCGTTAGCCGTTGGTCGTCCGGCTGCTGCACGCAGCGACGACAACTGGGAAACCTTTTAATCGCCCGTGGCCCGGTCGCCGTTAAGCCGCCGGGCATCGCAGCAGAAAAATAATGTATTCAGTTCGGGCCAGGTGCAGAGATGAAAAAATCGACAATTTTAGATCAAAGTGAGACGACAACGCTGCTGTCGCAGATGGTGCAGCGTTTACCGCTCTCCGATACGCATTTTCGTCGTATCAGCCAGCTGATCTATCAGCGTGCCGGTATCGTACTGGCCGACCACAAGCGTGAGATGGTTTACAACCGTCTGGTTCGACGCCTGCGTACGCTGAACATCGATGATTTCGGTCGCTACCTGGCGCTGCTGGAGTCCGATCCGAACAGTGCTGAGTGGCAGGCGTTTATCAACGCCCTGACCACGAACCTGACCGCGTTCTTCCGCGAAGCGCATCACTTCCCGATTCTGGCGGAGCATGCACGTAAGCGTCAGGGCAATTTCAGCGTCTGGAGTACCGCAGCGTCAACCGGCGAAGAGCCTTATTCGATCGCTATGACGCTGGCGGAAGCGCTGGGCACCGGACCGGGGAAGTTCCAGGTTCATGCCAGCGATATCGACACCCAGGTGCTGGAAAAAGCGGTGGCGGGTGTGTATCGCCAGGAAGAGCTGCGCACGCTGTCACCCGCGCAAATGCAGCGCTACTTCCTGCGCGGCACCGGTCCTCATGCCGGCATGGTGCGGGCGCGTCCTGAGCTGACCAACATGGTCACGTACGCGCAGCTTAACCTGCTGGCCAATGACTGGGCGCTGCCGGGTCAGTTCGACGCAATTTTCTGTCGCAATGTGATGATCTATTTCGATAAAGAGACGCAGGAGAAGATTCTGCGTCGGTTTGTCCCACTGCTGAAGCCGGGCGGCATCCTGTTCGCCGGGCACTCAGAAAACTTCAGTCAGATCAGTAAAGAGTTCTGGCTGCGCGGGCAAACCGTCTATGGACTGACGAAGGAAAGATGATGAGCAAAATCACCGTGATGTGCGTAGATGACTCTGCGCTGATGCGGCAGTTGATGACTGAAATCATCAACAGCCATCCGGATATGGAGATGGTCGCTACGGCGCCCGATCCGCTGGTCGCCCGCGATTTGATTAAGCAGTTCAATCCGCAGGTGCTGACGCTGGATGTGGAAATGCCGCGCATGGATGGCCTCGATTTCCTCGAAAAACTGATGCGGTTACGGCCAATGCCGGTGGTGATGGTTTCATCGCTGACCGGGAAAGGCTCCGAAATCACCCTGCGCGCGTTGGAACTGGGGGCGGTGGATTTTGTCACCAAACCCCAGCTCGGTATCCGCGAAGGGATGCTGGCTTACAGCCAGATGATTGGTGACAAAATTCGTGCCGCTTCCCGTGCCCGTCTGCACAACCGTGCAGCGATGCCGGTGCCCGCGACACTGAAAGCGGGTCCGCTGCTGAGTAGTGAGAAGCTGATTGCGATTGGCTCCTCGACGGGCGGAACCGAGGCGATTCGCCATGTGCTGCAGCCATTACCGGCGACCAGCCCGGCACTGCTGATTACTCAGCATATGCCACCAGGCTTTACCCGCTCCTTCGCCGAGCGTCTGAACAAGCTGTGTCAGATCACGGTGAAAGAAGCCGAAGATGGTGAGCGTATTCTGCCGGGGCACGCCTACATCGCGCCAGGCGCAATGCACATGGAGCTGGCCCGAAGTGGTGCCAACTATGTGGTGAAACTGAATGAAGGGCCACCGGTTAACCGGCACAAACCCTCTGTGGATGTGCTGTTTAAATCAGTGGCAACGTACGCAGGACGAAATGCGGTAGGGGTCATCCTTACCGGAATGGGCAACGACGGTGCGGCCGGGATGCTGGAAATGCACCGGGCAGGTGCCTGGACTATCGCCCAGAACGAAGCCAGCTGTGTGGTATTTGGCATGCCGCGTGAGGCCATCGCCACAGGCGGCGTGAGCGAAGTCGTAGATTTAAGCAACATCAGCCAGCACATGCTGGCGAAAATTAGCGCCGGACAGGCATTGCGTATTTAACAGGCCCGTCCCGCCGGGCGAGACAACTCAGGAGTAGATATGGCTGATAAAAACATGCGCTTTTTGGTAGTAGACGACTTCAATACGATGCGTCGTATTGTGCGTAACCTGCTGAAAGAGCTGGGCTTCAATAACGTAGAAGAAGCGGAAGATGGTGTGGATGCCCTCGGTAAACTGAAAGCGGGTGGTTTCGACTTCGTGATTTCCGACTGGAACATGCCAAACATGGATGGCCTGCAGCTGCTGCAGACTATTCGTGCCGACGCGGCAATGAGTTCGTTGCCGGTGTTGATGGTAACCGCGGAAGCCAAGAAAGAGAACATTATCGCCGCCGCCCAGGCCGGTGCCAGTGGATATGTGGTGAAGCCATTCACCGCGGCGACCCTGGAAGAAAAGCTGGGTAAAATTTTCGAAAAACTGGGCATGTAAGGGGATGTGATGAGCGACTTTCCGAAACCAACTGAGGATGCCGCGGCACCCGACATCATTGCACGCATTGGCTCTCTGACGCGCATGTTGCGCGACAGTCTGCGCGAGCTGGGGCTGGATAAAGCCATTGCCGATGCAGCTGAAGCCATTCCTGATGCCCGCGATCGTCTGGATTATGTTGTGCAGATGACGGCGCAGGCCGCCGACCGTGCGTTGAACTGTGTCGAAGCAGCACAACCCCATCAGGATAAGATGGAAGCCGGAGCAACGCAGCTGAAAGGGCGGTGGGATGAGTGGTTTGAGAACCCGATTGAACTGGGTGATGCGCGGGAGTTGGTGACGGATACGCGCGCATTCCTCACCGCCGTGCCAGAGCACACTGCCTTTACCAACAAGCAGCTGCTTGAAATCATGATGGCGCAGGATTTCCAGGACCTTACCGGTCAGGTTATCAAGCGCATGATGGATGTGATCCAGGAAATCGAGCGCCAGCTGTTAATGGTGCTGCTGGAGAATATGCCAGAAGTCAGCGCTGAGAAGCGTCAGGTCGGCAACAGCCTGCTGAACGGTCCGCAGATCCACAACGATGCACCAGGCGTCGTGGCGAACCAGGATCAGGTTGATGACCTGCTGGACAGCTTAGGCTTCTAGTTTTCGTCCGCCTGCGGGCGGGCAAAGCTGCTGCAAAACAGACTAAACAGGGTCACCTTCGGGTGGCCCCGTTCTGCATTGTCAGATCCATCCCCGAAAGAACGCCTGTTTCCCCCTTCTTATCTCCGCTTTAACTTAAGCCAGATTTGGCATTCTAAGCTCAGAATTCCTGCCAACCGAGGTTTGTCGTGGCTGAAGATAGCGACGAAGACAAAACAGAATCGCCCACGGCCCACCGACTTGAGAAAGCGCGTGAAGAGGGCCAGATTCCGCGTTCGCGCGAACTGACATCCGTACTGATGCTGCTGGCCGGCATCATGATCCTGTGGATGGGCGGCAACATGATGGCGCACCGGCTGGCGGCGATGGTCGCCACCGGACTCCGGTTTGACCACGGCATGGTCAGAGACGACAAAATTATCGTCAGCCACATCGGCAGCCTGATCACACAGGCACTGATGGCGCTGCTGCCATTGATGGGCGGTCTGGTGCTGGTGGCCATCGCCGCGCCCATGCTGCTGGGCGGTATTGTTTTCAGCGGTAAATCGATCAAGTTCGACCTGAAGAAGATGAGCCCGATGGCGGGGTTCAAGCGGATGTTCGCGGCGCAGGCCTGGACCGAACTGTTTAAAGGCATCCTCAAGACTATCCTGGTCGGCTCGGTGGGCTGGTGGTACATCTTCAGCCACTGGCCTGAGATGCTGCGGCTGATCAGCGAAGCCCCCGTCACCGCGCTGATTCACGGCATGGAGATGATTGCGATCTGCTGTTCGCTGGTGATGCTGGGGCTGATTCCGATGGTGGGCTATGACGTCTTCTGGCAGCTGCACAGCCACTTTAAGAAGCTGAAGATGTCGATGCAGGAAATTCGCGACGAGCATAAGCAGCAGGAAGGTGACCCGCACGTTAAAGGGCGTATTCGTCAGCAGATGCGTGCCGCCGCGCGCCGCAGGATGATGGCGGATGTCCCGAAAGCCGACGTTATCGTCACTAACCCGACGCACTACTCGGTCGCACTGCAGTACAACGAGAAGAAGATGAGTGCGCCGAAAGTCGTCGCGAAAGGCGCAGGCGAGATCGCCCTGAGAATTCGTGAACTGGCAGCTGAACACCGCATCCCGGTTCTGGAAGCACCGCCGCTGGCGCGTGCGTTATACCGACATACCGAAATTGGTCAGCACATCCCCGGCGCGCTCTATGCGGCTGTGGCCGAAGTGCTGGCATGGGTCTGGCAGTCGCGTCGCTGGAAGCGCGAAGGCGGCCTGATCCCAACCAAACCAAAAGACCTGCCGGTTCCGGCAGAGATGGACTTTGCAGGAGAGAGTAAAAACGATGGCTAATAACCTGGCCGCAAAACTACGTTTACCGGGCAACTTTAAAGATATGCAGTGGCAGGTGCTGGCGGGTCCGGTACTGATCCTGATGATCCTGTCGATGATGGTTCTGCCATTACCGCCATTCATCCTTGATCTGCTGTTCACCTTTAACATTGCGCTGTCGATCATGATCCTGCTGGTGGCGATGTTCACCCAGCGGACCCTGGAGTTTGCGGCGTTCCCGACGATCCTGCTGTTCTCTACGTTACTGCGACTGGCGCTGAACGTGGCCTCAACCCGTATCATCCTGATGGACGGGCACACCGGTGCCGCTGCGGCAGGACAGGTGGTTGAAGCGTTCGGCCACTTCCTGGTGGGCGGTAACTTTGCCATCGGTATCGTGGTGTTTATCATCCTCGTCATCATCAACTTCATGGTTATCACCAAGGGTGCGGGCCGTATCGCCGAAGTAGGCGCGCGCTTTGTGCTTGACGGGATGCCCGGTAAGCAGATGGCGATCGATGCCGACCTCAACGCCGGTCTGATCGGTGAAGATGAGGCCAAACGCCGCCGTGCTGAAGTGACTCAGGAAGCTGACTTCTACGGTTCGATGGACGGTGCGAGTAAGTTCGTTCGTGGTGATGCCGTCGCCGGTATCATGATCATGGTCATCAACGTCATCGGCGGCCTGCTGGTGGGCGTGGTGCAGCATGGTATGGATGCGGGCCACGCGGCCGAGACCTATACGCTGCTGACCATCGGTGATGGTCTGGTAGCGCAGATCCCGGCGCTGGTTATCTCTACGGCTGCCGGTGTTATCGTGACGCGCGTCGCCACCGATCAGGATGTCGGCGAGCAGATGGTTACCCAGCTGTTCAAAGACCCCCGCGTACTGATGCTCAGCGCCGGTGTGATTGGCCTGCTGGGTCTGGTGCCTGGCATGCCTAACTTCGTCTTCCTGCTGTTCACCGCCGCCTTACTGGGTCTGGCCTGGTGGCTGCGTGGTCGCGAAGCGCAGCCGAAGAAGAAAGTAGAAGTTGCAGGCAGCATCAGCAACAAGACGGCGGACACGCCAGCGGCCACCGAAGCGTCGTGGACCGATGTGCAGCTGGAAGATACGCTGGGCATGGAAGTGGGCTATCGCCTGATTCCGATGGTCGATCATCAGCAAAACGGTGAGCTGCTGGGCCGTATCCGCAGTATCCGTAAGAAGGTGGCTCAGGATGTCGGTTTCCTGCCGCCGGTGGTGCATATCCGTGACAACATGGATCTGCCACCTGCACGCTATCGCATCCTGATGAAAGGGGTGGAGATTGGCAGCGGTGATGCCTATCCTGGCCGCTGGATGGCGATTAACCCGGGCACGGCTGCTGGCAGCCTGCCGGGCGAAGCGACCGTCGATCCAGCCTTTGGTCTGGCGGCGGTCTGGATTGACAGCGCGCTGAAAGAGCAGGCGCAGATTCAGGGCTTTACCGTCGTCGAAGCCAGTACCGTCGTGGCAACACACCTCAACCATCTGATTGGCCAGTTCGCCAGCGAGCTGTTTGGCCGTCAGGAAGCACAGCAGCTGCTGGATCGTGTGACTCAGGAGATGCCGAAGCTGACTGAAGATCTGGTGCCGGGTGTGATTTCGCTGACCACGCTGCACAAGGTGCTGCAGAATCTGCTGGTGGAGCGGGTGTCGATTCGCGACATGCGCACCATCATCGAAACCCTGGCGGAGCATGCGCCGGTGCAGAGCGATCCACAGGAACTGACCAGCGTCGTACGTGTCGCGCTGGGCCGTGCAATTACACAGCAGTGGTTCCCGGGTAATGAAGAAGTGCAGGTTATCGGTCTGGATTCCACGCTTGAGCGTCTGCTGTTACAGGCGTTGCAGGGCGGTGGCGGACTGGAACCGGGTCTGGCCGACAGGTTGTTAAGTCAGGCACAGGCGGCATTGCAGCGTCAGGAAATGCTGGGCGCGCCTCCGGTGTTGCTGGTCAATCATCCGCTGCGTGCGCTGCTGGCGCGATTCCTGCGCCGCAATCTGCCTCAGCTGGTGGTGCTTTCTAATCTGGAACTGAGCGACAACCGCCAGATCCGTATGACTGCCACCATCGGAGGCAAATAATGCGCTGGCTGGTGACTGTCCTGTTGATGCTGCCGCTGATGGCTCAGGCGGCAGGGGGGGCCTGGAGCGCCTCGGCCAACGGCCCGCTGCTGGCGAATCGTGGCAGCTGGCAACGGGCGCAGCCCCTGACGCCACCCGCCGATGTCGGTGGGGAAGTCAGCATCATTAACTGGCGTTATGAGCTGAGCAGACCGGCCCCGTCTGGCCTGGAAGTGCGGCTGTGCGGCGAGCAGCGCTGCACCTCGCTGGAAGGTGCCAGCGGTACCACGCGCGGGCTGGCCCACCTCAACGCCGGTGAGACACTGCACATGGTGTTTGGTTTTGCCGGAAGCGGGGCGCTGCCACCGGGTTTACGGGTGGTAAGCAGCGAAGTGATGGTGAATTACGAGTAAGGCTGTTGTTGCTGAATTGACTGAAGGGGAGCCAGAGATCGATTTCTGGCTCCCTTTTTCGTGACGGTTCTGGCGGTTAACTGAAGTCAACGCTGTGTCAGATGATTCACCCGCTTCACATCCCGTCAGGAGCTGTGTGCAAGTGCGCAGTTTTTTTCAGGCATTAACGCCCTTCATTCCCTCCTCCGAATAGCGACCGCCTTTGACTTCAATCTGCTGATGAATCGCATTCAGCATAAGGATGTCCTGCTCTTCCAGCTCGATATCGGCGGCCTTCGCATTTTCCGTGAGATAAGCGATCTGTTTGGTGCCGGGAATCGGCACAATTTTTTCATACTGTGCCAGTAGCCAGGCCAGCGCAATTTGCCCGGTAGACGCGTCGTATTTCTCCGCCAGCGGCGTCACCGCGTTGAGAAGCTGGAGATTGTGATCGATATTTTCCTGCTGAAAACGGGCATTGTTTTTGCGGAAGTCACCCTCGGCAAAATCACTGTTTTTGCGGTATTTGCCGGTCAGGAAACCTCTGCCCAGCGGCGAATAGGGCACCAGGCCGATACCGAGCTTTTTCACCGTCGGCAGAATGTCTTCTTCGATGTCACGCGTCCAGAGCGAATACTCCGTCTGTAATGCGGCCAGCGGATGGATTGCCTGTGCGCGATGCAGCGTTGCAGCAGAGGCTTCACACAGTCCAATCCGGGCAATTTTTCCGTCCTGCACCAGCCGGCTTAGACACTGTATACTCTCCTCAATCGGCGTCGCCGGACTGATACGATGCAGATAAAAGAGGTCGATACGCTCGACGCCCAGCCGCTTCAGGGAAGCATGACAGCTGCGGGTAATGTAGTCCGGCTGATTGTTGATCGTGCGGGCATAGGCCTCATCCGCCGGACGCTCGATGCCACATTTGGTGGCGACGGTGAATTTCAGCCGCTCAGCCTGACTCAGCCCGGCAAGAAACTGGCCGATCAACGCCTCGTTGTGGCCGCGCCCGTAGAGATCGGCGGTATCGATAAAGGTGATATCCAGGTCGTGCAGCTGGCGGAGCAGTTGCAGGGAATGACGATCATCGGTCTGACCATAAAATTCGCTGAGCCCCATCGCGCCATAGCCGATGGCACTGACGTCCAGACCCTGAGTTAACGTTCGCTTTTTCATTATCTCTCCTCGTAAGTGAGACGCGATTGTTTCACTCTGCGCGTAGGCAATGAATTGCTCTTTCCGTCATGCAAAAAAGGTATCAGCGAAGGGGCGCTGCCGACAAATCGGGGCGGCGGCAGGCAGAACGGTAAAGGGAAACTGCGCCTCAGCGGCGCGGACGGGCAGAGGCTTCGCCTTCAGCAGGCTGCGTGAGTACTTTCAGCGCACGGAGCACCGCCTCATTGCTTTCATCGGCGCGAACAGCCGCATAAACATTAATCGCCAGCTGCTGCGCCGCGTTTTCTGTCAGCGGGCGATAACAGAGTCCTGCCTGGTTAAAGGTGCATTTCGACTGCGGCATCAGGGCAAAGCCCTTGCCTCTGGCGATATGCGACAGCATCAGCAGAGAATCATCCGGCTCTTTCACCCGACTCAGCGTGACGCTGAGCGTGGCGAAGTAGCGCTCACATTTATCGTAAAACTGCGGATTAGCACTGCGGGCAAAACAGAACAGCGGCAGATCCGCCAGCGCCTCCAGCGAGACTTTCTCTGCCTGACTGGCCGGGTGCGCCGATGGCATCGCGACAAGCAGCGGCTCGCGGTAAACCCAGGCGTAGTAGACGGCCTGTTCCGCTTCCGGCCCTTTTTCTCCGGTGAGGATCAGATCCAGGCTGTTTTTCGCCAGGCTTTGCAGCAGTTGAGCGGAGGTCAGGCTGGGCATCTCCATCTCATCGCGGGCGTGAAAACCGGCGAGCTGCTCATTAAGCGGCGCGATCAGTTCAAAGTTCAGCGTGCGGGTCAGCCCGATGCGCAGCCGTGCGGCGGCGGGCTGGGCTTCCTGCTTTAAGGCACATAATGCCGAGAGGATCGCTTCTGCTTTCGCAACCAGCGCACGGCCGGATTCGGTGAGCGTTACTTCATGCGTTGTGCGGCTGAACAGCGTCTGCCCAAGCAGATCCTCCAGACGTTGAATCTGGCGGGTAAGCGGAGGCTGCGTCATGCTGAGCCGTTCTGCGGCACGGCGAAAATTAAGCTCATGCGCAACAGCCAGAAAGCACTGCAACTGTTTAATGGTGGGAAGGTGGCTGCTGATGAGGTGCGCGGCGACAGACATAACACTCTCCTGCTGCGGAGATTTCGGGGAAGTTCCGAGAGGATAACGGAGAGGGAAATCCCTCTCCGTGTCAGAGATTACATGCGCTCGACGGTGTCGATACCCAGCGTATCCAGACCCTGCTTCAGCGTTTTCGCCGTCAGAGCGGCCAGCTGCAGTCGGCTCAGACGGGTTTCTTCTGATTCCGCGCTGAGGATCGGGCAGTGCTCGTAGAAGCCAGAGAACAGGCCAGCCAGATCGTAGAGATAAGCACACATCACGTGTGGCGTACCGTCACGAGCGACCTGAGTGATGACCTCTTCGAACTGCAGCAGACGGGTAGCCAGCTGCGCTTCGCGCTCTTCGCTGATCACGATCGCGGCATCCAGCGAATCGGCATCAATGCCCGCTTTGCGGAATACGGAGAGCACGCGGGTATAGGCGTACTGCATGTAAGGCGCGGTGTTGCCTTCAAACGCCAGCATGTTGTCCCAGTCGAAGATGTAGTCGGTGGTGCGGCTTTTAGACAGGTCAGCGTATTTTACAGCGCTGATGCCGACCACTTCTGCCAGGGTTTTCACTTCTGCTTCGCTCATCTCCGGGTTCTTCTCACGCACCAGCGTGTAGGCACGCTGATACGCTTCATCCAGCAGATCGGAGAGCTTGATGGTGCCGCCGCTACGGGTTTTGAACGGACGGCCATCTTTGCCCAGCATCATGCCGAACGCATGGTGCTCCAGCGGCACAGATTCCGGCACATAACCCGCTTTACGCACGATGGTCCAGGCCTGAACCAGATGCTGATGCTGACGTGAGTCGATGTAATAGAGCACACGATCGGCTTTCAGCGTTTCGTAACGATATTTGGCGCAGGCGATATCGGTGGTGGTGTAGAGGTAGCCGCCATCCTTTTTCTGGATGATGACACCCATCGGCTCGCCTTCTTTGTTCTGGAATTCCTCCAGGAACACCACGGTCGCGCCTTCGCTCTCAACCGCTAAGCCTTTCTGCTTCAGGTCGGAGACGATGCCAGGCAGCATATCGTTATAGAGACTTTCACCCATGACATCGTTGCGCGTCAGCGTCACGTTCATGCGGTCATAGATTTTCTGGTTCTGACTCATGGTGATGTCGACCAGTTTCTTCCACATCTGGCGGCAATATTCATCGCCACCCTGCAGTTTCACGACATAGCCACGCGCGCGCTCAGCAAACTCAGGATCTTCATCATACGTGCGCTTGGCTTCACGGTAGAAGCCTTCGAGATCGGCCAGCGCCATCTCTGCATGATCTTCATTCTGCTGCTTTTCCAGGAACGCGATCAGCATGCCGAACTGTGTACCCCAGTCGCCCACGTGGTTGGCACGGATCACGTTATGACCGAGGAACTCCAGCGTACGCACCGCTGCGTCACCAATGATGGTGGAGCGGACGTGGCCCACGTGCATCTCTTTCGCAACGTTAGGCGCAGAGTAGTCGACCACGATGGTCTGCGGCTCGGCCAGCTGCACGCCAAGGCGCGGCAGACTCAGCGCTTCACGGGCGTGGGTTGCCAGCCAGTTGTGGTCCAGGAAGATATTTATGAAGCCCGGCCCGGCAATTTCAACCTTGCTGGCGATACCGGTCAGGTCGAGGTGCTGAATCACCGTTTCCGCTAATTGTCGCGGTGCCTGTCCCAGCTTTTTCGCCACGGCCATAATGCCGTTAGCCTGATAGTCTCCAAACTGAACCCGGGCGGACTGACGAACCTGCGGTTCGCAATCGGCGGGTGCGCCGGCTAAAACCATTGCCTGACTGACTTTTGCGGAAAGAAGTGCCTGAATATTCACCGATTTACCTTCATGTGCTGAACAAGGCCCGGACCAGAACGCCGGGCTGTCATCATCTTGCCTGAGCGCATCGCGTAACGGATAGGCAGAAACGGATGGGGCAGACAAAACGGAAAAAAAATGAGGGGAAAAGTATACGTGAAATGTGGGTGAGCGTCAGCAGTTGGATGAAGCGGGGAAACAGAGCTAAAGAAGATGTTTCCCGGAGGCGTTAACGACGTCGCAGATGACGGCGAGGGTTCTTTACGCTTTTATCTTCGCGCACCTTCCAATGGCGGGAAATTGCAAATCCCATCAGTGCGATCAGGACAGCGACAACGATGAGCATAGACATAGAGCCATTCCTTTTGGTTGTGTTAGGTCAAATTTATAGGAAGGCGGGGAAGGCTGCAATTGTTTGCTCTTCAAATGAGAGTTATCTTATTGTATTAAAGAAGTTGATTTAAATCATGTATTTAAGTAACTTTCATCAAGCAACTCATGGTCCTAAACAGGAGATAAATCCGAAATGAAAGATGTTATTATACGGTTTTGCGTTAAATTTCAGTCCAAATAAGATGAATCTTACCATTTTGTGACGCCGGGCACGCGGCGCACAATAAACCAGAGTGATTATAAAAGCTAAACAAATAGAGAGGATTTAGGGTGGTGGAGCGATCTTTTCCGGCAGAATTGGATGATTTAAAGACAGATTTAGCGCGTTTTGAAGAATCGTTGCAAAATTTTGCGCAGCGACTCGGTTTGCGCCTTAACGATCTCGAAGTGGACCATATTTCGGTTCGATGTCATCAGGACACGACGGCAATGCGCTGGCAGCAAGGCCTGCAGCAGATGGGTACTGAGTTTTCGACGCCAATCATCAACGGACGGCAGATTTGCCTGTTTAAACTCTATGATCCGCTGGTCGTGGCGGGCAGGGAGATTGATGTGGTTGAACTGCCGTGGCCGGGTGAAAAGCGTTATCGCCATGAAGGCTGGGAGCATATTGAGGTGGTGTTACGTGGCGATCATCAGACGCTGGGCATGCGTGCGATGGCATTACTGTCCGATGAGGCGCTGACGCAGCCGGGGATTTCCTTTAAAACCAGTTCACCGCAGGGCGAGAATGAACGTCTGCCCAATCCGACCCTGGCGGTGACGGATGGACAGACAACGATCAAGTTTCATCCGTGGCGACTGGAGGAGATTGTCGCCAGCGAACAGGGTTAAATGCGGGCGGCCACGGCGCGCTTCAGACGTGCGACGGCCTCATCCAGCAGGGCGCGGGTACAGCCGAAATTGAGCCGGACAAACTGGTCATTGCCAAACTCGCGTCCGGCCGTTAAGCCCAGTCCGTGCTTCTCAAAATAGAGGGCAGGGCTGGCGACACCCAGCGCGCTGGCGTCGATCCAGGCGAGGTAGGTCGCTTCCGGCGTGGCGACTGACAGGCCGGTCATCTTATTGACCTGCGACACCAGCCAGTCACGGTTGCTGCGCAGGTAGGCATTCTGCGCCTTCAGCCAGGGCTCACCTTCGCGCCATGCGGCTGCCGCTGCGGTGAGTGCCAGAATATCAACGTCCGGCACAATGCCGCGTCGCAACCGGTTAAAGCGCGCACGCAGTTCGGCGTTCGGGATAATGGCGATGGAGGCACCCAGACCCGCAATATTAAAGCTCTTGGAGGGTGACATCAGCGTCACACTGCGCTGGGCCGCATCTTCACTCAGTGAAGCAAACGGAATGTGCTGAACGCCCGGTTCCAGCAGCAGATCGCTGTGGATCTCGTCCGAACAGACAATCAGATTGTGCTTCTGCGCAAATTCAAGCTGCGCCTGCAGCTCCTCGTGGCGATAGACGGTGCCGCCCGGATTCTGCGGGTTACAGAGCATTAACAGCCGCTCTTTTCCGGTTATCTGACCTTCAGCCGCAGCCAGATCCAGCAGCCAGCGTCCCTCTTCCAGCGTTAAGGGCAGATTGACCTGCTCCCGCTCTGCCAGTTTTGCCGCACCGCGAAACGGCGGATAGATGGGAGTCGGAGCAATCGTCAGCTCGTCAGGCGCCGTGAACGCCCGCACGGCGAGATTGAGTCCGGTCACCACGCCCGGCAACACCACAATCCACTCCGGATTAACGTGCCACTGATAGCGTGAGGCGATCCATGCTACGGCGCTGTCGATAAATGCGACAGGCGTGTCTCCATAGCCAAAGATCCCATGTTCGGCGCGGGTTTTAATCGCGTCGATGATGCAGTCAGGCGATCGGAAATCTGTATCTGCCACCCACAACGGCAGAATGTCCTGGTCCGCATATTTGTTCCATTTAAGGCTATCGCTGTGACGACGGTCTATCCGTTGGTCGAAATTGAATGCCATAGTTAACTTTCCCGGTAAACTCATTCCAGCAGCCAGACTAACTGATGAATCTGCCTTGAACCAGAGTCATGTAAAGGAGAAGAGAATGACCACACTGGAAATTTGCTGCTATGGCGTGGATTGCGCTGTGACTGCACAGGAGGCGGGCGCCGATCGGGTGGAGCTTTGCACCGCACCGCGTGAAGGTGGCCTGACCCCCTCGGCGGGCATGTTGAATGCTGCCCGGCGTGAGGTTTCGATTCCGGTTCATCCCATTGTCCGGCCACGGGGTGGGGATTTTTGTTACAGCTCACGCGAATTCGAAGCGATGAAATCGGACGTGGCGTTAATCCGCGAACTCGGTTTTCCTGGCCTTGTGATTGGGATGCTGGATGAAGAGGCCCACATTCATCATGGTCAGATGCGGCAGATTATGGCGCTGTGTGACGGCATGGCCGTGACCTTTCATCGCGCCTTCGATCTCTGCCACAGCCCTAAGCGCGCACTGGAAGAATTAACGGATTTGGGCGTGGCGCGGATTCTGACATCCGGTCAGCAGCAGAGCGCTGAAAACGGAATTGCATTACTCAGGGAACTTAATGAGACCAGTACTGGTCCTATTATTATGGCGGGTGCCGGCGTTCGTCTCAGCAACCTGCAAAAGTTTCTCGACATGGGGATTGATGAAGTCCACAGCTCGGCCAGTCGCCTGATGGCATCGCCGATGCGCTACCGCAAAGCGGGCGTCTCCATGTGTTCAGAAGCCGAAACCGACGAGTTCAGCCGCTACTGTGTCGATGGCGATGTGGTTGAGGCAATGAAAAGCGTGATGCAGATGAGCACCGTCCGGGTCGCCTGAACCACAACAGATTTTGCCGCGCAGCACGCCGATCATTGACGTGGTGTTTGCAAGTACCAAACCCCAGTACCGCTTGCTGGGGTTCTTTTTGTGTAAAGCACGCTCCATTTGCCGTGACATCGTTTCGCCCGATTCAATTAAAATTTCCTGCCTTACTTAATAATTAATGTCATCCAGGACTTTAAGGCATTGCGGTAGCCTTACGCTCGCTTTATCCGTTACGCTGGCGCTTTGTCGCATCTCCGATTTTAAAAAGGCGATGCAGGATAAAATCATCGCCGCCGTTCATCCCCACAGCGTTTACACTGAAAGCAACGTCGCCTGGAAATCACCCTATGAAACGCAATCACACTCTTGTTTTAAGCCTGATGCTGACTGCCTGTGCCGGAAGCGCTGCGGCCAGCGCCTGTAGCCCGAACAATGCGGCCGTTGCTAACAGTAATAACCTGATTCTGCTGGGCGGTAACGCGAAAGGCGCGGTAAAGCAGGTAATTGCGGGTGAATTTGGCAAAGATGTGAATTCGCAAAAACGGGTGCTGGGGCAGTTTGACGCCTGTGGCGATCTGACGGTCGCTGACGTCAGCTATGACAAAAGCGAACGCAACGTCATCCTCAGCATGGAGCAACACATCGCCCGGGTGCAGGGCGGCTGGGTGGCGGAGTATGCTTATCTGGTCAAAGTGCTGAAAGAGGGCAAAGAGGTCGTTGTTGATAACCGACAGGGCACGATTAACTGGCAGAAAGGCCAGCATGGCACTATCACCAGCGCCTCCGACAGATTTACCAGCATGGGTAAAAGCGGCTTTACCGACACCACCTATCGTTACGATCGCCAGCTCCGGCTGGAGAAGAGCATAGCGCGTGGCAGCGATCCGCTGACCAACGGTGAATTTCACTATCACTGGAACCCGAAGGGGCTGGTGACACGGACCAGATCTGCCCGGGGTACGGATGAATACACCTACGATCCCCAGTGGCGTGAAGTCCGGCTGAATGGCACGGCGAATACACCGCTGAGCACCATCCGCTCGGTCGATGAGTGTCAGTCCTGGGATGAGGTCGGCAACTGTACTCTTAGCTACCTGCATGAGACCGAAATCTTCACGCGGGGCACCATCGAACGTCACCTCAGTTCCGCCTACAAATATGAGTACTGGGACCAGCCTGCGGCAGCGGATGAATAATCTCTGTGAGTGTCTGCAGTCTGCAGAGTCATTCCGTGGGGATGTGCGGCGAGACGGGCGTTGTCTCGCCGCTGAGCCTTAAGGTTTGGTGGCGACCAGCACGGCGCGCAGCGGAGCCGGGTAGCCCTCAACCGTTTTGCCAGGGTCTTCGGGATCGAGGAATTCGGCCAGTGACTCGCTGGTCATCCAGTCGGTACGGCGTTGCTCTTCCGTCGTGGTCAGGGCGAAATCGACAATCCGCACATCGACAAAGCCGCTTTTCTCCAGCCAGCTTTTCAGCGCCTCGGCGGAGGGGATAAAGAAGACGTTGCGCATCTGCGCATAACGCTCACCCGGCACCAGCACCTGATTCACATCGCCCTCAATCACCAGCGTCTCCAGCACCAGTTCACCGCCGCTCACCAGCTGATTTTTCAGCTGTAGCAGGTGATCCAGCGGGGAACGACGGTGATAGAGCACACCCATCGAAAACACGGTATCGAACGCCTGCAGCACGGGCAACTGCTCAATACCCAGCGGCAGCATGTGCGCCCGGCGATCGTCATTCAGCAGCTTACGCACCGCTTCGAACTGCACCAGGAACAGCTGCATCGGATCGATGCCGACGACCAGATGCGCACCCGCGCCGATCATCCGCCACATGTGGTAGCCGCTGCCACAGCCGACATCCAGCACCGTGCGGCCCGCGAGTGAGGAGATGTGCGGCAGCACGCGCTCCCACTTCCAGTCAGAGCGCCACTCAGTGTTGATGTGAGTGCCATAGAGGAAATAGGGCCCTTTGCGCCACGGCATCAGGTTGCGCAGGAGTTTCTCAATGCCCTGACGATGGCGATCGCTGATGTCATCGCGGTCGGCGGTGACGCTGTGCAGCAGGTCGAGCTTTTGCGGCTCCAGCAGCGGCAGGTACTCCAGCGACTTGTACCAGTCACGGAAGTGCCCATGCAGGTTTTCACGCTGCCACTCGCTGATTTGCGCCGGTAACACTTCCAGCCACTTCGCCAGCGGACCTACCGCAATTTGCTGATAAAAACGGCCAAAGTCGATCATTTCAACGCCACCAGAGATCCAAAATTAAAGCACTGGAACCAGAGTTCGGCGTGCGAGAAACCGGCCTGTTTCAGGCGGGCTTTATGAGCGTCAACGCTGTCAGTCAGCATGACATTTTCCAGCATGCTGCGTTTCTGGCTGATTTCCAGTTCGCTGTAGCCGTTGGCGCGCTTGAAGTCGTGATGCATATTGAACAGCAGTTCACCAATCTCAGCATCTTCAAAACTGAATTTCTCCGACAGCACCAGTGCACCGCCCGGTCTGAGTCCCTGCCAGATTTTTTCCAGCAGCGCCAGACGCGCCGGCGGTTCCAGAAACTGCAGCGTGAAGTTGAGTACCACCAGCGAGGCGTTCTCAATTTCAATGTCGCGGATATCCGCTTCCAGCACCGTGACCGGCGTGTCCGCACGGAAGGTATCCAGATGACGACGGCAGCGCTCCACCATCGCCGGGGAGTTATCCACCGCGATGATCTGGCAGCCGGGCACATGAATATTGCGGCGCACCGAAAGCGTGGCGGCACCCAGCGAGCAGCCCAGGTCATACACCCTGCTGTCCGGTGTAACAAAACGTTCTGCCAGCATGCCAATCATCGAAATGATGTTGGAGTAGCCCGGCACCGAGCGCTGAATCATGTCAGGAAAGACTTCAGCTACGCGCTCGTCAAAAGTCCAGTCGCCCAGTTTTGCAATGGGCGCTGAGAAGAGTTGATCGCGGTCAGACATATCGAAAATCCGAAGAGACGACGGAAAGGGCGCTATTCTCGCAGAAAGTGGGGCGGCCTGCACCCCTTAACCCAGGACGGGTTAATGGAGCGTCAGCACCAGTTCCCACGGCAGATAGATGAGGTTGAAGATCACCATGCCGCACAGTGAAAACAGCGTCAGGAGCATGCCATATTTGCGGCCTGCCATGGCGCTGCTGCGTAAACCCCATGCATGCAGCAACCGGCTGATGAAGAACAGCAGGCCGGTGAGATGTACCATCCAGATGTCCGCGCCGTTCATCTCCATCATCACCAGCAGCAACAGCGCCATCGGAATGGTTTCGATGGCATTGCCGTGAATGCGAATTGCCATTTTCAGGTCGTGATAGCCGCCATCGCCATAGGCCACACGGTAGAAACGGCGGTAACGCACCACGTCCATCGTAAACTTCATCACCAGTAATGCACCCAGTACCACGTATAACGCGCTAATCATTGTGACTCCGGTATCCATCCGTAAAGTGGCTATTCTAGCCAGCGTAATGGGCGCTGTCCTGTGCAGTCATCAAAACAGTGACGTCTGTTGCGGCCAGTCCGGTCCGCTGCCAATGCCGGGATCGATCTGCTGCAGTTGCGGCCACAGCGCCTGCACCAGCGGAAACACCTGGCCCATATCGGGCGTGTGCAGAAACAGCATGGCGTCGCCCTGTTGCTGCCACTCCGTCAGCTTGTCACGCCAGATCTGAAACAGCGGCACGCTCTCTTCCACGCTGTCGCTGCCGATAAAACGCACCATAGGCTGCGAGCCGGTTCGCAGGGCATGCGGCGGCACTTTGGGCTTCTGTGACCGTGCGACCAGTGCCGCCGGACTTTGCGAGGTAGAGGCGTGAACCGGACGGCTGTCGAGCATCACGCGATTGATGCCGCGCGCCAGCAATCCGCGATTCAGCGCCCGCTCGGCATCACCTTTGGCGAAGAAAGCCGGATGACGGACTTCGACGCCGTAGTGAAAACGGCGCGGCAGGCTATCCAGAAAATGCCATAGGTCGTTAAGCTGTGCCGGAGAGAAGCTGGCGGGCAACTGCAGCCAGTACTGGCCAATGCGATCGGCCAGCGGCTCCATCAGGCGCAGAAAATCGGTCAGCAGGTCATCGCTGTGCTGCAGCGCCGCCTGATGGCTGATGGTATTAGGAAATTTAAAGCAGAAGCGAAACGCATCGTGCGTCATATCGCGCCAGCGCATCACCGTTTCCGCATTCGGCAGCGCATAAAGCGTGGTATTTCCCTCTACACAGTGGAAGTAGCGGGCATAGTCCGCCAGGCTCTCGATACCCCAGCGTTTCCAGTGTGAATGCTGCCACTGGGGCAGGCCAATACGAAGTGTCACGCGCGCTCCTGGCGGCAGGTTAAGATACCCCATTATCGGCTATGGTCAGGCAGGGGGGCAAATGAAGACATGAAATCGGCGCTTTGGCGCGGATCTGCTTATCCTGCCTGGCTTTTTCCATTATAATGACCGCCATTTTTGCGACAGCATCGCAACAGGTAACGCGGCCGGATGCTGTCAGCTGCAGCGGCGAAGTTAAAAGGATAGTGTTATGCGTACAGAATATTGTGGACAGCTCAATCTGTCTCATGTGGGTCAGCAAGTCACGCTTTGCGGCTGGGTAAACCGCCGTCGCGATCTGGGCAGTTTGATTTTTATCGATATGCGCGACCGTGAAGGCATCGTGCAGGTCTTCTTTGATCCCGATCGCCAGGACGTCTTTAAGCTGGCTTCTGAACTGCGTAACGAATTCTGCGTCCAGATCACCGGCACCGTGCGTGCGCGTGATGAAAAGAACAAAAACAGCGACATGGCGACCGGTGAAGTCGAAGTGTTTGCCCATGAGCTGAATATCATCAACCGCTCTGAGCCACTGCCGCTGGACTCGAATCAGACCAACAGCGAAGAAGCGCGTCTGAAATACCGCTATCTGGATCTGCGTCGCCCTGAGATGGTGACGCGTCTGAAAACCCGCGCAAAAATCACCAGCTTTGTCCGCCGCTTTATGGATGACGAAGGGTTCCTGGATATCGAAACCCCGATGCTGACTAAGGCGACGCCAGAAGGCGCACGTGACTATCTGGTGCCAAGCCGGGTTCACAAAGGCAAATTCTATGCGCTGCCGCAGTCGCCTCAGCTGTTTAAACAGCTGCTGATGATGTCCGGTTTTGACCGCTACTATCAGATCGTTAAATGCTTCCGCGATGAAGATTTACGTGCCGATCGTCAGCCAGAATTTACCCAGATCGACGTCGAAACCTCCTTTATGACCGCGCCACAGGTGCGTGAAATCATGGAGCGTTTGATCCGCAATCTGTGGCAGGACGTGAAGGGCGTTGATCTCGGCGAGTTCCCGCAGATGACCTTTGCGGAAGCGATGCATCGTTACGGTTCCGATAAGCCGGATCTGCGTAACCCGATGGAGCTGGTGGACGTTGGCGACCTGCTGAAAAACGTGGAGTTCCAGGTCTTCTCTGGCCCGGCTAACGACGAAAAAGGCCGTGTTGCCGCGCTGCGCGTGCCGACCGGTGCGCAGCTGAGCCGTAAGCAGATTGATGAATATGGCAAGTTCGTAGAAATTTACGGCGCGAAAGGCCTGGCGTGGATGAAGGTTAACGTCCGTGCCGACGGTCTGGAAGGCGTGCAGAGCCCGGTTGCCAAGTTCCTGAATGCAGAGATCGTTGAAGGCATTCTGAGCCGCACCGGCGCTCAGGATGGCGACATCATCTTCTTTGGTGCCGATCGCGCCAAAGTCGTCGCTGATGCCCTGGGTGCGCTGCGCCTGAAAGTGGGTCGCGAGCTGAACATCACCGATGAAAAAGCCTGGGCCCCGCTGTGGGTGATCGACTTCCCGATGTTCGAAGAGGACGAGGAAGGCGGTCTGGCCGCGATGCACCATCCGTTCACTGCGCCAAAAGAGATGAGCGCAGAAGAGCTGGCTGCGGATCCGACCCGTGCCGTGGCGAACGCCTACGACATGGTGATCAACGGTTATGAAGTGGGCGGCGGTTCAGTGCGTATCCACAACGGCAAAATGCAGCAGACCGTCTTCAGCATTCTGGGTATCGAAGAGCACGAGCAGCGCGAGAAGTTTGGCTTCCTGCTGGATGCGCTGAAGTTCGGTACACCGCCGCATGCGGGCCTGGCCTTTGGTCTGGATCGCCTGACCATGCTGCTGACCGGCACCGACAACATCCGCGACGTCATCGCGTTCCCGAAAACCACGGCGGCGGCCTGCATGATGACCGAAGCACCAAGCGAAGCGAACCCGGCTTCCTTGCTGGAGCTTGGCATCCAGGTGGTTAAAAAAGAAAAGCCTGAGAATAAATAATGGGCTATAAACACCCGGTTTCAGTGCTGGTAGTCATTTCGGCGCGCGATACTGGCCGGGTGTTGATGCTGCAGCGGCGTGACGATCCTACGTTCTGGCAGTCGGTCACCGGCAGCCTGGAAGCGGGGGAGTCACCGCTGGCGACCGCGTGTCGTGAAGTGAATGAGGAGATCGGCATCGACGTGCTGACCGAGCAGCTGGAGGTGGAGGATTGTCAGCGTCAAATCGACTTTGAAATCTTTCCCCATTTCCGCCATCGCTACGCACCTGATGTCACTCATAATCACGAGCACTGGTTCCGCCTGCAACTGCCGGAAGAGCGTGATGTGACGCTGACCGAGCATCTGGCGTTTCGCTGGCTGGCACCCGCTGACGCTGCAGCATTAACCCGATCATGGAGTAACCGCCAGGCAATTGAAGAATTTATCTGAATGCTCGCCATCGCCCGGTATTCCGGCGGCGAATAGATTAAATTTTATGAATCTGGTGAGTTTTAACAGGACTACACCAACATATTGAACAGTCAGGCGTCATCCACGCCGCGAAGTTGTTCACCGCCAGCGCGAAGTCGCACACGTACGTTACGTGAAGATAATGCGTGACGCTCGCCCCTCAGGGCACTCAGGTTGTCACTCACCTGGTTGAGCACGGACGGTAAACAGGCTCGCAGCCGGATAGCCTGCACCCTGTAAAAGATCGGAGAAAATTTAAAATGGCAGGACACAGTAAGTGGGCTAACACCAAACACCGTAAGGCGGCGCAGGATGCTAAGCGCGGCAAAATCTTCACCAAAATCATTCGTGAACTGGTGACCGCAGCCAAGCTGGGCGGCGGCGATCCGGGCTCAAACCCGCGTCTGCGTGCAGCGATGGATAAAGCGCTGGCGAACAACATGACCCGTGACACCATGGATCGTGCTATCGCACGCGGTGTGGGCGGCGATGACAACGCCAACATGGAAACCATCATCTATGAAGGTTACGGTCCGGGCGGCTCAGCCATCATGATTGAATGCCTCAGCGACAACCGTAACCGTACCGTGGGCGAAGTGCGTCACGCCTTCACCAAAACCGGCGGCAACCTGGGCACCGACGGCTCCGTCGCCTACCTGTTTAACAAGAAAGGCGTGATCTCCTATGCGCCTGGTCAGGATGAAGATGCGGTCATGGAAGCGGCTCTGGAAGCGGGCGGCGAAGACGTTGTTACTTATGACGACGGCGCCATTGATGTCTTCACCGCATGGGAAGAGATGGGCACGGTGCGTGATGCACTGGAAGCGCTCGGCCTCAAAGCGGACACCGCAGAAGTAGCGATGATCCCGACGACCAAAGCCGAAATGGATGCGGAAACCGCACCAAAACTGCTGCGTCTGATCGACATGCTGGAAGATTGCGACGATGTGCAGGAGGTTTATCACAACGGTGAGATCTCCGACGAGGTGGCGGAAACGCTGTAATGGCGTCTGTCGCCCTGTTAACCGGAGAGGCGTAATGTCGATTATTCTGGGTATCGATCCCGGCTCACGCATCACCGGTTATGGTGTTATTCGTCAGACCGGCCGCCAGCTCACCTATCTGGGCAGCGGCTGTATCCGCACCAATACCACTGAGTTGCCCGCCCGCCTGAAGCTGATTTATGCGGGCGTCTGCGAAATCATCACGCAGTTTTCACCCGATTACTTCGCCATTGAACAGGTGTTTATGGCGAAGAATGCAGACTCTGCGCTGAAGCTCGGCCAGGCGCGCGGTGCCGCGATTGTGGCTGCGGTTAACCACGATCTGCCGGTATTTGAATATGCCGCCCGTCAGGTGAAACAGACCGTGGTTGGCATCGGCAGCGCCGAAAAGAGTCAGGTGCAGCACATGGTGCGAACTCTGCTGAAGCTGCCAGCGAACCCGCAGGCGGATGCCGCCGATGCGCTGGCGATCGCTATCACCCACTGTCACGTGGCGCAGAATGCGTCACGCATGAGTGAAAGCAAGCTGGTGCTGACGCGCGGACGGTTGCGATCGGGTTAGCGGTCATGGCTCAGGTCTCACTCTCAGGCTGGATATTCATCCAGCCTTTTTTATGATATAAAATCCGCCACATTCGTTAGTTAAGGAAGCATTCAGGTGATAGGTCGTTTACGGGGCAATATTCTGGAAAAGCAGCCGCCACTGGTGCTGCTTGAGGCACACGGCGTCGGCTATGAAATTTACATGCCCATGACCTGTTTTTATGAGTTGCCTGAACTTCAGCACGAAGCGGTGATTTTTACCCACTTTGTGGTGCGTGAAGATGCGCAGCTGCTGTTTGGTTTTAACAGCAAGCAGGAGCGCGCGCTGTTTCGCGAACTGATTAAAGTGAATGGCGTCGGACCTAAGCTGGCGCTGGCGATCCTCTCCGGCATGTCGGCGCAGCAGTTTGTGACCGCTGTTGAGAAAGAGGAGATCGCGTCACTGGTGAAACTGCCAGGCGTGGGCAAAAAGACGGCTGAGCGTCTGGTGGTCGAAATGAAGGACCGCTTCAAAGGAATGCACGGCGACCTGTTTGGCGGCGATTCTGCGTTTACGCTGACCACGCCGAGCGCCGAGCCGGAAACCAATGATGCGGAAGCCGAAGCGGTTGCAGCGCTGGTATCACTGGGTTATAAACCGCAGGAAGCGAGCCGTATGATCAGTAAAGTCGGTCGACCGGATGCGGATTGCGAAACCCTGATCCGCGAAGCGCTACGCGCCGCCATTTGAGGTAAGTCATGATAGAAGCCGACCGCCTGATCTCCGCTGCCAGTATCAGCGAAGAAGAGGTTATTGACCGCGCTATTCGCCCGAAGATGCTGACCGAGTATGTCGGTCAGCCGCAGGTGCGTGAGCAGATGGAGATTTTCATCAAGGCAGCGCAACTGCGCGGCGATGCGCTCGATCATCTGCTGATCTTCGGTCCGCCGGGACTGGGTAAAACCACCCTGGCGAACATCGTGGCCAACGAGATGGGCGTTAATCTTCGCACTACTTCAGGTCCGGTGCTGGAAAAGGCGGGCGACCTGGCGGCGATGCTGACCAACCTTGAACCGCATGACGTCCTGTTTATCGATGAAATCCATCGCCTCTCACCGGTGGTGGAAGAGATACTCTACCCGGCGATGGAAGATTATCAGCTGGATATCATGATTGGTGAAGGCCCGGCTGCGCGTTCGATTAAGCTCGATTTGCCGCCGTTTACGCTAATTGGCGCCACTACCCGTGCAGGCTCGCTGACTTCGCCACTGCGCGATCGTTTCGGCATTGTGCAGCGCCTGGAGTTTTATCAGGTTAAAGATCTGCAGCACATCGTGGGCCGCAGCGCCGCCTGTCTGGGTCTGGCGCTGAGTGACGAAGGGGCATTAGAGATCGCCCGCCGCGCACGTGGCACACCGCGTATCGCTAACCGTCTGCTGCGTCGCGTGCGTGACTTCGCAGAAGTGCGGGCAAACGGTGACCTGAGCGGTGAAGTCTCCTGCAGCGCGCTGGATATGCTGAATGTAGACAGCGAAGGGTTCGATTACATGGACCGTAAACTGTTGCTGGCAATCATCGACAAGTTTATGGGTGGGCCGGTGGGGCTGGATAACCTGGCTGCTGCGATTGGTGAAGAGCGGGAAACCATCGAAGATGTGATTGAACCCTTCCTGATTCAGCAGGGCTTCATTCAGCGCACACCGCGTGGCCGGATGGCCACGCAGCATGCTTACCGTCACTTCGGCATGACGCGCGAAGAGTAGTTACATGGCCGGTTTGCGCACCATGCTGAAGATAAACAGGATGGCGGCGCAGAGCACCACTGAGGGTCCGGCAGGCGTGTCGTAGAACGCGGAGAAGGTCAGACCGCCAGTCACGGCGATTACGCCGATGACCACTGCGACGGCCGCCATGCCTTCCGGTGAGCGCACGAACCGGCGTGCGGTCGCCGCAGGGATAATCAGCAGTGAGGTGATGATCAGCGCACCCACAAACTTCATCGCCACCCCAATCGTCAGCGCCGTGACCAGCATCAGAATCAACCGGGTACGCTGGATGTTGACGCCATCGACCTGTGCCAGTTCCGGGCTGATGGTCATTGACAGCAGCGATCGCCACTGCCACGCCATCACCAGCAGCACAATCACCACGCCGCCACCCATCATCCAGAGATCGTCCGGCGTCACCGCCAGCAGGTCGCCAAACAGATACGCCATCAGATCGACGCGCACATTCTTCATCAGGCTGACGACCACCAGGCCCAGCGACAGCGCACTGTGCGCCATAATCCCCAGCAGGGTGTCGATAGCCAGATGCGGACGACGCTCCAGCCACACCAGCCCCAGCGCCAGGCAGACCGTCACCAGAATGACCGCGTAGTAAGGATTGACGTTCAGCAGCAGGCCAAAGGCCACGCCGAGCAGGGACGCATGCGCCAGGGTATCACCGAAATAGGACATCTTGCGCCAGACCACAAACGAACCCAGCGGACCGGCAGCCAGCGCTAACATCACGCCGCCTATCCAGCCCGGTAATAACAACTCAATCATGATGAACCCTGTCCTTTGCGTAAAACGATACGTCCCTGAAGATCGTGACGATGATTATGATGATGACGGTAGATCGCCAGCTCTTCAGCGCCGCGCGGGCCGAACATAGCGATAAATTCCGGATGCTGCGAGACCGCTTCCGGGGTGCCCGAACAGCAGATGTGGTGGTTAAGACACAGCACTTCGTCAGTTTTGGCCATGACCAGATGCAGATCGTGGGAGACCATCAGCACACCGCAGTTCAGTTCCATGCGTAACTGGTTGATAAGGTCATACAATGCAACCTGACCGTTCACATCCACACCCTGTGTCGGCTCATCGAGCACCAGCAACTGGGGATGATTCAGCAGGGCGCGTGCCAGCAGCACACGCTGGGTTTCGCCACCGGAAAGCCTTTGCAGTGGGGAATGGAGCAGGTGACCCGCCTGAACACGTTTCAGGGCCGGCAGGATCTCGGCGTTTTTGCTGCCACGTGTCAGACGCATAAAACGTTCCACCGTCACCGGCAGGGTCGGGTCGATGTGCAGCTTCTGTGGCACATAGCCAATACGCAGACCGGGATCACGCTGAACCGAACCGGTCGTGGGGGCAAGCAGACCGAGCACCACACGCACCAGGGTTGATTTTCCGGCACCGTTGGGGCCCAGCAGGGTGAGGATGCGGCCAGGCTGCAATGCCAGGCTGACGCCTGATAACACATTGCGCTGGTTAAATTTTATCGAAACGTTATCGAGTGTGACAAGTGAGGTCATAGTATTTACAGGTTGCACAGAATTTCGAATGTTATAATATCACATTCCACCTCACGGTCACGATGGAATGACGCAATATGTTACATAATAAAAAGGGCGCAATTTTTGCCTTAACCGCTTTATCTGTTTCAGCTTTGTTTACCCTTCCTGCCCAGGCGAATGTCGTGGCTTCACTCAAACCGGTAGGTTTTATTGCTGCGGCCATTGCAGATGGCGTTACACCGGTTGAGGTGCTGCTGCCGGACGGTGCGTCTGAACACGATTACTCCCTGCGGCCCTCTGATGCAAAACGCTTAAAAAACGCGGACTTAGTCGTCTGGGTCGGGCCAGAAATGGAAGCCTTTATGGCGAAATCTGCCGCTGAACTTCCGGCCCGGAAAAACCTCGCGATGGTGAACATCGACGGGGTAAAACCGTTATTGATTAGCGGTGCTGAAGAGGAAGATGAACACACAGCGGAAAAATCCGAAGATCAGGATGCTGAGGCTCATCACCATCATCACGGCGAGTTTAATATGCACCTGTGGTTGTCGCCAGAGATTGCGCGTAAAACCGCGGTTGCAATCCATGGAAAATTATTGGAACTTATGCCACAAGATAAGGCCAAACTTGACGCCAACCTCCAGCAGTTTGAGGTAGCTTTGGCGGACACGGACAAACGCGTTAGCGCACAACTTGCTCCGGTAAGAAATAAAGGGTATTTCGTTTTTCACGACGCTTACACGTACTTTGAAAAGCACTACGGTCTTTCGCCCACCGGGCACTTTACCGTCAATCCTGAAATTCAACCGGGCGCTCAGCGTTTACACCAGATACGAACACAGTTGGTTGAGCAAAAGGCGGTCTGCGTCTTTGCTGAGCCACAATTCAGACCAGCAGTCATCGATGCTGTTTCCCGCGGAACGCAGGTGCGTAAAGGCACGCTCGATCCCCTGGGCACAGACATCAGCTTAGCCAAAGACAGCTATGTGAAATTCCTCTCACAACTGTCGAGCCAGTATGAAAGTTGCCTGAATGGAGCATGAGGAATAGGTAAAAGTGCAGCAGATAGCCCGCTCTGTCGCCCTCGCATTTAATAATTTGCCGCGCCCCCACCGCGTAATGCTGGGATCGTTAACTGTAGTCACTCTGGCCGTCGCTGTCTGGCGGCCATACGTTTATCATCCCACCGATGATGTCACGCCCATCGTTAAAAACATTGAGCTGGATAAGAACACCTTCCGCACGCTGTTACCGGAAGCCAGTGAGCCGATCGATCAGAGCACACCGGAACCGGACGAAGAGCTGCCTGCGGACGATGTCGACACCGACGTGCCGGATACGGCAGGGGTTCACGACTACACCGTGTCATCCGGCGATACCCTGAGCAGCGCCCTGAATCAGTATGGCATCGACATCAGCGACATTAATGCGCTGGTGATGAGCGATCGCGATCTGCGTAATCTGCAGGTCGGTCAGCAGCTGAGCTGGACGCTGGATGACGATGGCGGCCTGAAAACCCTGAGCTGGGAAATTTCCCGCCGCGAGACCCGCACCTATGAGCGCACCCCAGCCGGTGGCTTTAAGATGGATGCGGAGATGCAGAAGGGCGAATGGCGCAACAGCGTAATGCAGGGCGAAGTGCGCGGCAGTTTTGCGGCCAGCGCCATGCGTGCAGGATTAAGCGGGGCAGAAGCCAGCGCCGTGATCAAGGCGATGCAGTGGCAGATGGATTTCCGTAAGCTGCGTGCGGGTGACCAGTTCAGCGTTCTGATGTCACGTGAAATGCTGGATGGTAAGAGTGCCCAGAGTCAGTTGCTGGGTGTGCGCCTGCGTAGCGGTGGAAAAGACTATTACGCTTTCCGCGCTGAAGATGGCAAGTTCTACGATCGCAGCGGCTCTGGTCTGGCCCGCGGCTTTATGCGCTTCCCGACGGTTAAGCAGTATCGCGTCTCGTCGAACTTTAATCCGCGTCGTCTCAATCCGGTCACTGGCCGTATCGCGCCACATAAAGGCGTCGACTTTGCGCTGCCAATCGGAACGCCGGTGCTGGCGGTGGGTGATGGTGAGATCGTCGTGGCGAAGAACGGCGGTGCCGCCGGTAACTATGTCGCTATCCGTCATGGCCGTCAGTATATGACGCGCTATATGCACATGAAGAAAGTGCTGGTGAAGCCAGGTCAGAAAGTGAAGCGTGGCGACCGTATCGGACTGTCCGGCAACACCGGACGCTCTACCGGGCCGCATCTGCATTTCGAAATCTGGATCAATAATCAGGCGGTCAACCCGTTAACGGCGAAGCTGCCGCGCATGGAAGGCCTGACCGGCAAAGATCGCAGCGATTACATGGCGCAGGTGAAATCCTGGCTGCCTCAGCTGGGTCTGAAGTAAGCGAATTTCGTCAAATCGCGCAAAAACCGACGGTTTCCCGTCGGTTTTTTGCTATCTGGCGCAGGATGATTGCAAATTTTCAGGTCGTCACTATCATAAGCCGGTCATTGCTTGAGGCGAGTGCATGGAAACCCGTAAAAAAAATAACACTGAATTTATTCCCGTTTTTGAACGTTCTTTTCTCAAACCTAAGTACTGGGGCAGCTGGCTGGCAATTGGTGCGCTGGCGGGTCTGGCTTATTTACCGCCGAAAGTGCGCGATCCGCTGCTGGGCCGTTTAGGGCGTTTCGCCGGTAAGCTGGCAAAAGGTGCACGTCGCCGTGCGCTGATTAACCTCTATTATTGCCTGCCTGAACTCAGCGAAGAGCAGCGTGCCACGCTGGTCGATGAGATGTTTGCGACTGCACCGCAGGCGATGGCAATGATGACCGAGCTGGTGCTGCGCGATCCTGCACGCATCCGGCAGCGCGTTGAGTGGCATGGTCGTGAAATCATCGACCAGATGAAAGCTGAGCAGCAGAATGTGATTTTCCTGGTGCCACACGGCTGGGCGGTGGATATTCCTGCCATGCTGCTGGCGTCAGAAGGCCAGAAGATGGCGGCCATGTTCCACAATCAGAGCGACCCGCTGCTGGACTATGCCTGGAATACGGCCCGTCGTCGTTATGGCGGCCGGATGCATGCCCGCAACGACGGGATTAAGCCGTTTATCAGTTCAGTACGTCAGGGTTACTGGGGATATTATCTGCCCGATCAGGATCACGGTGCCGAGCACAGCGAGTTCGTCGATTTCTTTGCTACCTACAAGGCGACGCTGCCTGCCGTAGGCCGACTGATGAAAGTGTGTCGCGCCCGCGTGGTGCCGCTGTTCCCGGTTTATAACAGCGAAACGCACAAGCTTGAGATTTATGTGCGTCCGCCGATGGACGATCTGCTGGAGGCAGATGATCACCAGCTGGCTCGCCGGATGAATGAAGAGGTGGAAGTGTTTGTTCGCCCTCATCCCGAGCAGTACACGTGGATCCTCAAGTTGCTGAAGACCCGCAAAGAGGGTGATATCGAACCCTATTCGCGCAAAGAGCTTTATCCGCGCAAATAGAAAAAGGCCGCTTTCGCGGCCTTTTTTGTACGTTTGACCCGTCCTGAATAGCGAGAACGCTTTGCTACAGGCGTATGCTCCCATCGCTTTGGTTATAGGAGAAAAGCGACTGCGCCGCTTTTTATAACGCTTCCAGCCTGCTGCGACGTTTACGCTCGCGCATAAACAGGATCACCAGACCAAACCACAGCACGCCGCTGATAAAGTTAATCAGACAGAACCACAGCGTGCCGCCACTGAAGTAGCCGCTTTTCGCCAGTTCAATTCCCACCGCCAGCGTCAGAATACTGATCATCCCCAGCATCGCCGCTACGCTGCCTTTGCCTTCATTGCTGGCGTAAAGCGTCAGGCGATAGAGTCCGGCATTCACCATGCCAGCACCAAAGGCGTAAAGGCTCAGGCCTGCAGTAATCAGCAGATAACTGTGACCGTTGAGCAGGCTTGCTACCAGCGCCAGGCTCAGGCCAATCAGAATCGGCCAGGCGGCAAACTTCACCGGCTGCTCAATCGGCACGCGTCCGGCCAGCTTACTCAGCATCAGGTTACCGGCGATCATCGCCAGAAACACGGGTAGCTGCAGCAGCGCGTACTGCATGCGTGACAGACCTTCGTCATGCATCAGGATCACCGGTGAAAGGGCAACCCAGGTGAGGATCGGGATGAACACCAGCCCGATAGCAAAGGAGCCATACATCACCAGCCGATCTTTCATCAGTCGGCCATAGTTGCGCGCCAGATTGGGCAGGGCAATGGAGTGGCTGCGGTCGCCTGCGGTTTCGGGCATCACGCGCCATAGCACCACAAAAGCGAGCAGGCTGCAGGCGGCGAACAGCCAGAACATGCTGCGCCAGCTGCCCACGGTAAGCCAGGCGGCTCCGGCCAGTGGCCCTGCCAGCGGAGCCAGCAGCGCTACGTTGGCCATCAGCGCCATCATGCGCACCGCCAGCGCCTCATCAAAGGCTTCCTGAATCGCGGCATAGCCGACCGCGCCAATAAAGCAGAGGCTGATGCCCTGAATAAAGCGCAGGCTGACAAATTCTTCAATCGAGCTGACCCAGTGCGTCAGCATACAGGCGACAGCAAAGAACAGGATGCCGAACAGCATCACCGGTCGCCGGCCAAACTTATCGGAGAGCGGGCCCAGCAGCCATTGCAGCACCACACCACCAATGAGGTAGGCGGTCAGCGAGGTGGAAACCCATTCAGGGCCGACGGAGAACTCATTAGTGACAATCAGCATGCCAGGCTGGATCATGTCGTGAGCAATATAGGTAGCAAACTCGAACAGCACTAACGCCAGAGGAAAGAGTAAAATTCGGCCGGTAAGCTGGCTGATGGGATGGAAACGGGGCATCTTGCCTCCTTGTCAGAAAAGAAAACGCGACTGCCAGGCAGTCGCGTCGTTGATTCTACACCGACAATGTCAACCCGGGCGCAATTAATCCACGCGCAGGACACGGGTAGTGTTGGTGGTGCCGGTGGCGCCCATCACATCACCCTGCGTCACGATGACCAGATCGCCGGAGACCAGGAAGCCTTTGTCACGCAGCAGGTTAACCGCATCGTGTGCGGCTGCCACACCGTCGTTGTTACTGTCGAAGAACACCGGCGTCACACCGCGATAGAGCGCGGTGAGGTTCAGGGTGCGTTCATGACGTGACATTGCGAAGATCGGCAGGCCCGAGGTGATACGTGAGGTCATCAGCGGGGTACGGCCCGACTCGGTCATGGTGATGATCGCCGTAACACCCTGCAGGTGGTTCGCCGCATACATAGAAGACATGGCGATCGCTTCTTCGACGTTGTCGAACTGCACGTCCAGACGGTGCTTGGAGACGTTGACGCTTGGAATCTTCTCCGCGCCCAGACAGACCTTCGCCATCGCCGAGACGGTTTCAGCCGGATACTGACCCGCAGCGGTTTCCGCAGAGAGCATGACGGCATCGGTACCATCCAGCACGGCGTTCGCCACGTCCATGACTTCTGCGCGGGTCGGCATCGGGTTAGTGATCATCGACTCCATCATCTGGGTCGCGGTAATGATGGTGCGGTTCAGCTGGCGGGCACGGCGAATTAACGCTTTCTGAATGCCGACCAGTTCCGGATCGCCAATCTCAACGCCCAGGTCACCACGCGCCACCATTACCACGTCAGAAGCCAGAATGATGTCATCCATCGCTTCCTGGCTGGCTACGGCTTCGGCACGTTCCACTTTAGCGACCAGTTTGGCGTCACAACCCGCTTCACGCGCCAGGCGACGCGCCAGGTTCATATCTTCGCCACAGCGTGGGAAAGAGACGGCCAGATAATCGACGCGGATTTTGGCAGCGGTGATGATGTCCGCTTTATCTTTTTCGGTCAGCGCTTCAGCCGACAGGCCGCCACCCAGCTTGTTAATGCCTTTGTTGTTCGACAGCGGGCCACCGACAGTGACTTCGGTGAACACTTTCATGTCCTGAACTTCCAGCACTTTCAGCTGCACGCGGCCATCATCCAGCAGCAGGATATCGCCTGGCACCACATCTGCAGGCAGGCCTTTATAGTCGATACCGACGCGCTCTTTATCACCTTCGCCTTTACCCAGGTTGGCATCCAGCAGAAAGCGATCGCCGATATTCAGGAAAACTTTGCCTTCTTTGAAGGTCGAAACACGAATTTTTGGTCCCTGGAGGTCGCCCAGGATAGCCACATGGCGACCCAGTTTTGCGGCAATCTCGCGCACTTTATCGGCACGTAACTGATGATCTTCTGGCGTGCCGTGAGAGAAGTTGAGTCGTACAACGTTCGCGCCGGCAGCGATGATTTTTTCTAAGTTATTATCACGATCGGTGGCCGGGCCGAGGGTTGTAACGATTTTGGTTCTTCTGAGACGTCTTGAAGTGGACTTTTGGATGATTGCTGTAGGGCTGGTCATTCGGTAATCCTTTTGTTCTAACTGATTGAGTAGCCTGGAGTTTAATCGTAAGTGTCAGTGTGAGTCTACTTGTTGAGCATACCTCAGAGCCTGTCCGTTGCTATCTGTATAGCTCCAAAGGTGACACAAGTAGTGCTCCAAATACTGACACAAGGTAAACGCTTACACCTAAGGTACACCAAATGTTTGACACTGTTAAGACGACCTCAATCCAAGCTCGACCTGTATTTACTCACGCCATCCGTAAAGCTGACTCAGTGGTTACTCATAGTGACCAGAGAGGAGTCCACATCTACCAGCAAGGCCCATCTGTGCGCACCATGACGCTAGGTCTCATCATGGAGTTATCAATCGGTTCTGATTTAGCGTGTTGGTCGATTGTTGATTATAAAACTGCGGGTCCACATACCGTTCTCTATCAGGTCAGTTATTCACTCCTCGATAACCCGGTTGCTCACGAGATTACCATTGAGTTGAACTCAAAAGAGGAGGGCGCTCTGTGATGTGTGCTGCTGAGTCTTTTTCTTTGAGTAACTTCCCGTGGGTCACATTGATTATTTCATGTGTGCTTTTCGTCTACTTGCTGAGTTTGGTCTGTCTGGTCTATTGGTGCATGACAGCACCTGATTATGTCGATGCTGATTTCAATCCACACAGGGAAGGAAGCCATTTAACACCCACTTACAGGGGTGAGGCGGGAATTACGACTCACGATTTGGGAGAGGGCAGCGTGTCCACTCAAAGCGAGTCAAAAGGAATCACATCATGAACAATCAGTCGTTATCTTTATCAAGGCTGGCTGTCCCTCAGTTGGTCAGACGTCGAGGCTCAGGGCGCTATACAGTTCGGTTCAGAGAGATAGGTAAGGCGTCTTCTCTGGTCTCTATAGGTCTGCGCACCTCGGACAAGAGGGCTGCAATGATAAGAGCAAGAGAGTTAGCTCAGACCGCTAAAGCGTTCCTTCTTGATAACTCACAGGTCACCAGCAAGGAACTGAACGAGCACCTTAAGTCTATGGCCTTAACGTTCCTTACTGACAAGGTAGGGGACTTCTGGTCTGGGCTGGAGGTGGACCACATCGAAGACGCCAGCTTTAACCTTCGATCACTCGCAAAGGAATCAATGACAGTTGACCAGCAAGCCCACATCGTTAAGGTACTGGAGGTCCTGCAAGCTGCCCGGAGTCGTGCGCACAGTGGAGACACTCAGCCTTTACTGTCAGTGCTGGCTTCGTTGAATAATGATAATGATACGGGAGTGAACAAAGCATACGGTCCTACACGAAATCTGAGAGCTGACCAGATCGTTACCCTTGCAGAATCCACACAGGAGCCTCTGCTATTCGATGAATTAGCTGGTCTCTACCTTAAAGAACACGCTGTGAACTTAAAGCCTGCGTCTCTGCGTGACATTCAGTCTGCACACAAGACGCTTAGGGTGTTCACTGCTGGCATCGATTGGCGCACCCATACACGCGCCGAGGTCTCCGCTATGCGTGATGCTATGAGGGACTCCGAGAAGTACGCAGACGCTACCGTTAATAAGATGATGGCTAAGTTGTGCGCTCTGATTAACTGGTCTTTTATGAATGGTCATATCAAACACGACTACACAAAAGGTTTGAAAGTGAAGGGCGTAAGGAGTGCTCGCCGTGCCTACTCAATGGATGAACTGGAGAAGGTGACAGCCAGAGTCAACGCTGAGAGGGAACCACATAAGCGCCTCTTTGCACAGCTAGCCACAATCACAGGAGCACGCGCCGGGGAACTCACACAGCTAACCAAGGCTGATGTAGTAGAGGAGGCTGGTCATCTCTGTATCGACATTAACGACAACGGAGACAAGAGCATTAAGAACTCTGCAAGTGCTCGCTTAGTCCCGCTGACTGATGGCGCTATGGGCTTCTCACTTGAGGAGTTCCGGGAGTGGGTCAAAGCGTTGCCCTCTGAGGACTCGTTAGTATTCGGCATTTCCAGAGACACAGCGTCACAGTGGTTTAACAGGGAGGTCCTACCGCAAGCACTGCCAGACCGCACAGGTGATCTTGTGTTGCACTCTCTGCGTCACACTATGGCTACCCTATGTAAACAGGCTGGCATCGCTGAGAGCACGGCTAGTGATATCTTAGGGCATACCGGGCAGGGCATAACGTTTGGCCTCTATGGTAAAGCTAAGTCGATTGACCAGATGGCTGAGGCTCTCGCTAAGGCTCTGATGTAGATAGTTTCATAGAGTAATCTTTATGGGCTGGCCTAATGCTGGCCCTTATTCCTTTATGATCTCAAAATATCCATTCTATATTCCATTTAATTACAACTCACTACTGGGGACCAGAGGACCAACTCTGACCTATCCGCACAGAGTCATCTCACATTAACTATCACTAACAGGGACAGGGCAACAATTCGATTCTGTTAGCCTCACTCTCAATTAACACCCACTATAGGGAGACACTCAGTCTTCTCTCTCTCTCTCTCGTCACTTTACTTTCAATCAATAGTTATCCGCGCTGGCTTTACAGGGTGGACACATAGACACGTCACCCTCTCGCGTAGAGGTCTCTGACTATCGGTCTGTGAGTGGATAACCGTACAGCCTTAATGACCATTATTCTTAATTGGATTATGACCATTGACTACAGGGTGGAAACTCTAAGATTCTTATAGTCTCTCTTTAAGTCTTAATAATAAGATTTAAATAATAAGATTATTAACTCCAAGAGTAACTCAATGAGTAACCTTTAAGATGCCTTGTAGTTAGATGGTCATCATGCGATAGCAACCATCCCTATAAGGTCACCTACCGTCATCCCTGTATGATCCTCTAAGCGCCTCAGCGATCACCTTAAGCAAACACATGGCCTAACTCAGTGCGTGGCTCTACGCTGCTCCTGTGCGGTCTGGTAAGTGTTTGGCTAGAGTGTCTCGATGGTGTCCCTCATCTCTATAAATAATGACCTGTCTGATGGTCCCGCTTACGGTTCCGGCTGTAGGTGTGGTCACCGGGTGCCCTAAAGGTATCGCGTTTCGCGACGGTATTATTCCCGCTGGTCATCCTCCATATAGTAACTATAAGTGACTATTAGCTTTGCAATATGACTCAGTAACGGGAGAGGACAATACAACAACCGATCCTCCTAATCACCCTATAGTTTCCACCTATCAATTATTCACCCCTGATAGCTCTGGAGTTAACACCCACTATAGGGAGACAACCACACAGACACACACGCTCTGACCATTCCTCATGTGATCACCTTTCTCGGTTCTTACTGACTCCGCTCAGTTCCCGATCCACAAGGTGAACGATCTGAGTGATCATTCGGGTGTGTTTGTGTTGCTCAATCCTGAATACCCCGCTGCACCTTAGACCAAACCGATAATTTTCGGACTGCTTTATGTTAAACATTATTTACCGCGCATCGCAGCGCATCCACTTTATTTAAACAAGATCGTCATTCTGTTTGTACTTTGATCTGCTGATACTGATTCCCTTATTTGAGTGGGTCGGTCTGGTCAGTAATCAGGTGCGAACATTTCAGAGTGCAAACAAAAGGAAATACTCAAATGTCTACATCAAATAAACCACAGGAATTAGTCGTAGCGACTGACCTGATTAAACCAGAAGATTACCACTTGATTAACTCCGGTAAGATGGCGGTTATCCTTACGGCCCTTACTGAGGGCAAGGGAACAATGACCCTAGATCAATTCTGTACCGCTTTCGGTAAACAGAAGGGCCACGTTAAGAAAAAACTTGAGAGCCAGTTCTCAAGGGAACAGCTTTCGAAAATGGAAACCTGTAGAACTATTACCGTGAACAACGGGGCCGTCCAGACCGTAAAGACTTACGCTTTGAATAAGCACATGATCATTGCGCTAGCTGTGTCATATGACCTAATGCTGGGCCTTGAGGTCTCCAAGTTACTAGAGGCTGCACTGTGTACAATCGCAACGGTCGATAAGGCTGCTGAGGCTGGAGATATTACAGCTATCACTCGGGCCGTCCGAGAGTTCCAAGAGAAGTCTATTGCACGTATCACGCACAGTGAGACCCACAGCGAACGAGAGGCACGTAGCGTTTCACTCAACATCCTTAAGCGTCGCTCGCTGCCGCCAGTAGCACCACAGGAGGGCAGTACCAATGACTAAGACAACCTTAATCGAACAACTATCAGACCTCGTGTCTATCGTTTCCCTCGATACTGCTGGCGGTCCCTCCTATGGGATCGCATGGTCAAACGACAAGGGGCACTCGGGCATCAAGTGGTTTACTTCCCTCGAGACCGCACGGCGTGAAGCTGAGAAAGACTTCCTGTGATGTGGATTATTGAGGACCTGACCCGCCAAAACACCCCCTCAGATAAAACCATTATAAATCAAGTACCTCAATAACGACTCGGTAATGGGAGACTATCCCGCCCCAATTAACACCCACTTTAGGGAGACAACCTCGACACATTCATCCGGTTCTTACTGACACAGTAGCTCACGCTGCGACACGCTCAGTTCCCGTATGGTCACACGTTGTCACCCTCTCCGTGCATTAACTATCACTAACGGGAGACAGACACACAGGACCTCAGCGGCTCTTTATGGCTCTGCCCATAATCCGCACATGATGAGATCACCTTGTGTGCCTGTCCTCTCATTAGTTCATACAGATACATATTCAATCAGCCAGCGTCCTAGACAGGGCCTAACCGTTACAAACATCAGACAATCCATCAAGAAATAAACTATGTAACAAACACACGATGTAGATATTCCTTTATCTGAGGGTATCAGGGTGTTGGTTCAACATGAGTGTTTCTCCTTTAAGTTATGTTCATTCCCGAGTAACGGCGGGTGTCTGATGGCGACCATTTTCGGGCGCTGACTGATTCACTATGACTGTAATCCGTAGTCCTGATTTATCTACCTTTCAGCGGTCCTTTATTGGGCCGTTCTTTTTGCTCAACTCTGAACACCTCCACCTACCCACATCTCAAAGGATTCCCACCATGACCACTACCCGTAAACCCGCCACGGTTGACCGTGAGTCGCTCCGTGAGCACTTATCGGCGTGGCTCAATGATCCTCAAGGCTACCGGGTCTCTCTCGAAGACCTAGCCGTTATCACTGGCAAAGTGAAACGAAACGTCAAGCGTGACACAAAGCGCCTGATGGCCCTCAAGAATCAACCTGATTGGGACGGTGAGTTTATCCACGGTTCCGACTTCGTGACCCTCTTAGCTAGCTATCAATGCGCTGTGAGTTTCATTGTGGTTGACACATTGGCTGAACTCTACGCCGAACAGAAAGACTAGGCGTGACCTAGCAGGAGCAAGCGTTATGACATTCCCCGATAAGTTCAACACAGCGACACCAGAAGGCCGTAAGGCTCTCAGATTCGCCACAGTAAGCGGTAAGGCACTCGCTAAGGCTCTGGGTTTAGAACCCTTAGAGGACCGCGAGAAGCTACCTAAAGCGACCCTTTGCTACATGGCGCTAGCTGCTGGTATGACGCTTCGCGACTTAATTTAACATTAAATTAACATTTATTCAATTGAGGACAATATCATGCCTATCAATTCAAACTTACCGACCCCCGGCCTGACCAAAGAGAAGCTGACCTTAAGCCCGGACCTTCAAACCGTACTCTATGCGGGTCAGGAAATCCCTACAGTCCACTTTGTGAAAGTCACTGTGCCTAGTCTACTGGCCTACTACGGCGCTGGCTCTGCTGCGGCCTTTGCGTTGCTCTCTGAGATGAACGCTAACGGCTTCTCATTGCGTGGTTATGGCAACCATGCGACCCGCTGGGGTGAACAGGTACTTGCTGACCGTGAGGCACAGGCTCAACGTGAGGAAGAAATCCGTGAGCACAATGAGCGCATGGCCGCAATCATGGCGACACCTGCTGAGATCGCTAAGGCAGTAGCTGAACGTAAAGCGCGTGAGGATGAGACTGCCCGTAAGTTCGGCGCTCGCGGTCAGGCCGCACACTTCGGCGGCTTCTAATAGTCACCCTCCAAACGTAACACCTCTGGTCACCTTGTGGGTTCATTTACTGTGTGGACCTGCTGACCAACAATCCTAATTAACTCATTAATTTAAATTAACTTTTAAGGTACATATCATGTCTTTTAACTCAACTCCAAAATTCACTACTCCGGCACGTAACGCAGACGGTCAGGTTAAACCTTTCGCGCCTAAGATGGCTGACGTAAATAACTCCACCTATGTAGAGGCAAGCGGTGAGGACACTGTAGCCTCCGGCATCCTACAGTTGAACGGTACAGGCTTTAATGACCTGCCGTTACCGGGTGGCAATGACAGCGCGTCTTACTCAAAGGCTCTTGCTGATTCACTTGATGCGACCTTTAATGATGGTGAGTTTAAAGTGGGAATCAATGCAGGCGTCTTACCGTCTGAGTTCCGCGATTTCCGCAATGACCCAACTCCCGTACAGCGTCACACTCTGGTTGACCGCTCAGTCATCTATGACCGTAACAGCCCATTTGACCCAGCCAAGGATGCACCAGAGGTGACCATTCCGGCTAACACTACGATCATCATTAACCCGCTGTTGAACCCTCGTGACGATAAGCCTATGGCTACTGGCATCATGGTCTCTGCGTCCACTTTCGTTAGCGACTTCAATATGATTGGCGGTTACACCCACGGTTCACTTGAGGCATCCGTTAAGGATGTTAAATATCAATTTGAACAGAAGATGTTCGCACAGGTGGCGGGTGTTCTCGATAAGGCCGCTGAGTTACATGATGTAGACCGCTTCACCGCTCCGACTCTGGTCAACGTGTCACCAAGTAAAGCCGCTGAGGAAATCTTAGATTGGCTGACCGAGTACATGCCGACCCACTTAGGTGATTCACTGTCTGATTTCGCTATCCTGCTGCCTGCAAAGATGCACGCTAAGTTAGAACGTGCTGCACACAAAGCGGGTCTGGATGACGTAAGCGACCTGATTGGTGCCTCCGTGTTCTCCTATGAGAGCAACGGTAAGCACACCGTTTACCTGCTGCCTAAGCGTTACGCTATGTTGTCTTTCCGTACCATCAATGGTGATGTAGCTAAGGTTATCCGTAGCCGTGATGCTGGTCGCCAAGGCTGGAACGTTGAGATCATTCTGATGCTTGAGGTTATGGCTGCGCCGTTCATCAAGATTAAAGACGGTGACGGTTTCCCGATTGAACTGGTCAACGGATTCCCACTGGTGACCGCTATCGACTTCACTGGTGAGCGCATCAAGTGATCGCAATGGTCATAATAATATTTAGCAAAATCGAAAGCCCACCCATAGATTCAATCGGTGGGCTTTTTGTTTCTCATTACTTAAACTTCATGGCATCTATAGGTGAATCTTGCAGGATAATACCTCTTGTCATTTCACCAACTTTATGTAGAGGTTACTGAATTGCATATGGAATAATCAGCCGTAAATAAATTATAAAATAACCCCCTTGAGTATAATATAAATGCTTTAAGCTCAACTCCGCTATAAGGTGAAAGACGGAAGCTCTCCTGACTCAGACTCAAATAAGTACTGCAAGTGTATTTCAATGAACCATAAAGCCACTATCTTTATCGTAAGTTTGTTACATAAGTATAAGAAGCGAGTGTAGCTAATATCTCTTTGTGCCCCTGTGCCACCACTCCGATACTTGATTACTTCTCCATCGTGCCATATAGATGCATGGTGCGAACCATTTCTTATAGTAGATTCCAAATCACTCTCACAGAAAGCAGACATTAATGGATTTGTTTTAAATGGATTTGTTTTATTTTCCTTGCTTACGTCTTTTATATATTTATTCAAAGTCATGGTTTTAAATTCATCATAGCTCCTGCCGTCAGTTATGTTGTTTATGCACGCAAGGACAGTTACGTTAGAAGTTAAAGTTTCATATGCGTCCCCATAAAAGTTTTTGATTGAATCAAAGTTTTTAGAGCTAACAATCAGGTCGTCAATATCGTCGTGAGATACTCTTGCATAATACATTAATTGACCGAAGTGATCACGATTGGCCATATATGAAGATAAAATGTTAATGTATCGCTGAAGGTTTTCTGTTTTGATTTCTTGTTTATAGAACTTGTAGAAATCATCAAGCTTTCCTTCTGCTTTTAAAATATCCAGCTTATCAGTTATGGGACCAGCTATAGCAGGTGCAAGTGGATAATGTAGTTTTTCAAGATATTCATATAGTAAACTGAGATGCGAATAATTTTCTCCGGGAATATAATACCGCCCATCCTCATTACGGTTCTTCATGTATATTTTTGCAATTCTTTCTGCATTATCCTTCTTATCGTTTAAAAGCATTTGTAAGGCAGTCTTTAATTGCGACCATTTTGTTGGTGCATTAGGTACATCAAAATCATGAGACAAGCTAATCATTCGCTGGTTTTCATGAACTCTAACGTATTTATGTAGTAGGCTAAGCATATCCATAGAAGCGAACTTTCTAGGATCATGCAGGTCTTCTTTATTAAAGGCACAAGCAGGGTGGAAGTTGATAATAGTTAATTGATCGTCAGGGAGCCTTGGGATAACTTCACAATTACTAGTTGCTTCTATGCTCGCATTTGGAGGGTCTGCTCTCACGGCAAGTACAATCGGTAGAAAACATTTTATACAATCTATATAATGTTGCTGATAACCGTCTATCCCTACACCGATTCTTGCTCTGTACGCTTCTCCACAGGAAGAGCATTTAATGACTTCTGAAATTACCATGACCAATTTCCTCTTTGAAATGATTAACTATTATAAAATTAACTCTCTATTGTAATCACATTTAAAATTTATACTTGTTTAGAAAAGAACTATGTTCTTCTACTGCTTTTTCATACCAGCCAAGAGTCCACGACCAGTCATCCTTTCTAGGCCGACAATCTGAGCATTTGTCACAGAATGATTGTTTAAAGCTATATCCAAAGTCGGGGCCACCAGTGTTGTCATACAGCATATTCAATAGATTACCTGTTCCCTGCGCGTGACCATGCTGTAGACAAATCATCATGTGCATTCCGCCTAAAGAATGCATTCTAAGTGATTGTGCTAATAAACCGCCGGGTCGATAGTGCACGAATAAACTCTCACAGTTCTTCATAATAACTGTAGGATCGTAATTTGCGAATCCGATTTTCATAAATTCGTAATGTTCTCCTTCAGTATCATCTGGGTCTAAGCCAAGATTTTTTGCCATGCTCAGAAAGTAATTTTTCTGTTCCTGAATTGATAGCGAGAAGAAGTCTTCCTGACTATTTAAGTTGATCACGTATTGTTCCATTTCATTTAACACTTGGTTGAATTCAGGAATAGAAGAAAGAATGATTTCACGGGCTTTTTTAGTTGCATCAGGGTTATCTTTTAGTGAAGCACTAAGAAGAAGATACAACCTTTCAGTTTTATTTATATCACCTGAGATAACACAGTAAGTCATGACTAGAGAAGATAATTTCTCGCTCCAATCGTCAAGGAACTTAATTGATTCTTTAGAACCGCGAGCTTTGTGAATACCTTTGAATGCAAAAATTGAGGGGTATACATCAACGAAGAGGTCCGTAAGAATATGGAATTGCCCATCACGAGTTACTCGATTACATAGCTCGATGATTTTTTGTAGAGATAAACAGCACTTTCTATAAAACTCTTGAGTTTGGTTGTTAAATATATAATGTTCAAAGGAGTCTTTCTTGAAATGATTTACCGAATGATGATGGGCATAAAGTTGATCAATCTGAATCTTAAATATAGCTTGCCGTGATTTACCAAAAGCTATAAGTCTATGCAAGCGACTCTTTTGGTCACGCGCTAGAGAAATCAGTGAAGAGCATATATTATAGTTCTCCCGAAAGATTTCCCTTTTGATATTTGTGAAAGGTGATATTTGAAATGCCTGCCAATAGTATAAAAGTGCCGTGAATCTATCTTTAGCTGGGACTATGGCTGATGTATAGAGTTCAAAAGAACGTGATAGAACATCATTGTATTTCTTATCTGATAAAAGATTATGTAATTGTTGATGGTATGCCTTAAATAATGCCTCACCAATGTCCTCAATTTTCTTATTAAGAGTGTCTGGAGAGATCATGGGGTATCTAATGATTGATTCTTTAAGACCCTTGATGTCCAGATAATCCCAACAATCTGTGACTACATCTAGTATCCTAGAGGCCGAATGGTCGTCTTTTCTAATTAAAGTGTTTTCGACGGGGATATGAATCTGAATGAATTCGTTTGAGTTGGCACCCGCTGCCTTAACTCTAAGATCTTCATCATTGGTTAATGGTAACCAGTATATTTTTTCTGATGAAACTTCAACAACTATTAAGATAACCGGCACTTTAAATTCAAAGTAGTATCGTAGTCTCTCTAATTTTAGAGTGAAAGACAGAAGAGAGTTACCCTTAATATAATTTGAGTGCTCTTCACCTTTGATTTGTACTTTAAATACGCTTTCTTTCCCGATAGCTTTGCCGCTGCTATCTTTAATTTCAATTTCACCGTCAATGCCAAAATCATTCTGGTCTTCCTGACTGCGAAATATCCAACTATTTGGAAGGTTGTATTCAAAAATGCGCCCAGCTTGAGTACCTATTTCACCAGAGTTCATTATGCACCCACTTGATTTTTATACTTTTAGTTAGAAAATGTTTGGAGTAAAGATCGGTGCTGAAGATGTTACGCCTTCAGGATTTAGTTAGGCGAAGACACTGTTTGTAGAAATGCCCTAACTCTACGCAATAGCCCATTCGGAACGGTGCACACACACAACGTCTGAGCTTGCGACTTCATGAGACTAATCTTAAACACGATGGTATCACATGGCAAGAGCTACATATAGACTTCCCAACTTGAACCGGAAGTGGTTGTCAAGATTTTTAATTAACACCCACTATAGGGAGGGCACTCAGAATAATTCTTTCAGGGGATTACGATAGGTGCCACTAGCAGTGAATTGAGATAGAACTTTGAGACGAGTGTCAATAGGTTTAATTACGACTCACTATTAGGGAGGAGAGACCACTGAGATTAGTTTCTAAGTGATCACTCTATAACCTGCTTGTTACTCGCTTCTTTTCAGGGTGGGAACACTGTTACGCTTCGCGGTCTCTATGAGCCTGCTTCTTAGCTATTGGACAGTGAGGGTAACGAGTTTAGTAGACACAGCGTCTACAGGGTGGAAAATCATAAAGATAAGACTTTGAGTGATGGTGATTATTAGCGATGAACTAGACACCTTACTTTATGTTTATTCTTTTGGTTTAAAACCTAAAGACACTTTAGATACTTAGAGTGTAAAAGAATTGATTTAATTAAAAGATAATACCCCTTGATTAACTCTAAGATACCTCTAAGTTAGATGGTCATCATTCGATAGCAACCATCCCTCTTTAATATACCGCTAACCAAGCTAAGGTAGTCAAATGTCTAGCCTAACGTTAGACCTGCGAGACTGCTTGATGCTCCTATCAGTGATCCTGTGGGTCATCGATAAAATATAAACCTAAGCGCAACCCCATGCGTACCTCAATATAAACCCGACTCTTTATGTCTATATCTTTACGCTGTTATTCAGTGGGCCTTGTTGTGCCCGTTGGGTTCTGGCTAACAGGTGGGACGTAAGGGTGTAGACATAAGGAAATACAACAATGAATAAGCAATGTAGTAAATGTAAACAGCGTAAGCCTGTGAGCGACTTCCCGACCAACGGAAAGAACAAAGCAACAGGTAAGACCCTCTACCGTTCATCCTGTAAGGACTGCGAGCGTAAACGCGATAAGGCCCGCTATGTGCCTAAAGGCCCTAGAGATCTTAAACCAGCGCACGAGATGGTCACCGAAAGGAACCGTCTAGCCGCTGAGTTCGCACGATGGGAACGCTCTCAGAATCCCTTTGAGGGCTTCTATGTGATTGACCCTATATCCTCTTGCTGGAACTGGTCAGGCGCTCTTTGTCCTGCTGGATATAGTATCAGGGTTCTTAAAACCTCAGATACCTCTATGGCTCATCGCGCCATGATGGAACACTTAGATTATGATTTATCTGGTATGCACGTTCACCATGATTGCAGGAACCGTAAGTGTATTAACCCGGCTCACCTTATGGTACTGACACCTGACGAGCACACAGAATTGCACGCTAAGGAGTTAAGGTCCGGCTATGACAATGGACCCTCCATCCCTAAGAACACTCACAGGGCCACATTGACCGCTAAACAATTAGTCATTAAGTATCTGGAGGCACTGCCTAAAGAAGTCTTAGCAATCCCTGCTGCCAGACCTAATCAATACCAAGCGAAAACCGCTAAGGCTCTCAGGGTGTCAACTATCAGCTTTAAGACCGATGTGTCTGGTTATCTGGTCGCCAAGTTACTTAAAGAGATTCCACTCTATGACCAGTTGGTTAGTTCGACTTACATAGAGGTTTGATAATTAATATAAAAGTTATCAAAGATAGTTCCCCCTATGCGTTTTGTAGCTCACGTGTGAAATACCATCTGATATAACTAACTTGCGCATTTACCCCCTATGGGTGCCTATCAGTGACCCTCTCAGTTCACCCTGTGTAATTCCTACTTGCGACAACATAAGGTCCTCTCTATGTCTACGCGCGTGTTCGGTCCTCTATGAATCTCTCAGTGTGAACCTGTGGGTTCCTTGCTGTGCACCTGTAAGGGCCTTGCGGTGCCTTACAGTGACGCTGTGAGCCTGTAACCTTGTGGTCACTTAGGTTTACTCAGAGTGTGACCCTCAGTGATCCTTTATGATGCACCCTTAGTGATGATGGTCATATTACAATAGCCATCTACTCTATGAGGTGACACAAGAAGTGATACAAGGATGACACAAAAGGTGTTGACGCTTGGTGTAACGTCATGATCTACTGAGGGTCCTCCACCTAGTCACACCTCATGTTTCGTTCTTCTTAGACGTCTTGACATCGAGGACTCCGTTAACTGATTAGCGTGTCATGGACTGTGGACACGGCATGGTTATCTATTCTATATGATCGATGGGTTGTGATACGACTCACATTGTAAATGTGATGTTAATTTTTTTGCTGATCATCCTCTTCCCGAATGGTGTTCTTTTCGTAACGCGACGCTTTCAACGCCTCTTTCACACGTTTCAGGTTTTCCCGGAAGGGCGCACCCCGTTCCAGGGTAAAACCGGTCGCCAGCACATCGATCACGGTCAACTGCGCCAGGCGCGACACCATCGGCAAATAGACATCCGTATCTTCCGGTACATCAAGCACTAAAGCTATCGCGGCTTCATGGGCAAGGGGTGAATCGGGAGAAGTGATGGCAATTACGGTGGAACCGTTTACACGGGCCAGGCGAGCCAGTTCTACCATATTTTTTGTACGCCCAGTATGCGAAATGAGAACAAAAACGTCACCGGCTCGACTATTTATGCAACTCATGCGCTGGATCACAATATCGTCTGACCAGATGACCGGCAGATTAAAGCGCAGAAATTTGGTGAAAGCGTCATGCGCTACCACAGCGGACGCACCCAGCCCGAAAAAGGCGAGTTTGTCGGCCTGCGCGAGCAGGGTCACCGCCTGTTGCAGCTGTGAACTGTCCAGTTGATCGCGAACCCGCTGCAGCCCGGCCAGCGCCGAGTCGAAGATTTTGTGGCTGTAGTTCTCTACCGTGTCGTCGTCTTCAACGCCCCGGCTGACCCAGCTGCTGCCTTTTACCAGGCTCTGCGCCAGTTGCAGTTTAAAGTCGGGGAAGCCCCGCGCGCCCAGTCGGTGACAGAAGCGGTTCACGGTAGGTTCACTGACGCCGGCAATGCCAGCCAGGGTCGCGATGCTGGAGTGCATCGCCGCCTGCGGTTCAGCCAGAATCTGCCGGGCGACTTTCTGTTCCGCTTTGCTCAGCGCAGCGAACTGCGCCTCAATTTTTTCCAGCATATTCATAAGCTGATGACCATAATCACTTTTATGAATTTCAATTATCACTGTCGCAGGAGTCGATTAACAGAGACTATATCGCGCCAGCACCCGGCAAGCGCAACGGCTGACAAGTCGATAACCGTTTTTTTTGGGATACTTTGACCGGTGCCAGATTTTTCTGACACCAACAGAAACAGAAAAAACCGGCAATCCGCACGCGTCATCACACGCGCTTAGCACATCCGGTACAGAGTTAATGCGGTTGACCCGGCTAGTCGGTTTACCTGGCGCAGGGAAAAAAGTACATTGTGCTGAAAGAAAATAATAACCTGGACCCGGTGGCAGAGGATGCATCACCACCGGACTATCCTGCAACGAGGAGAGGAAAATGGCGGTAACACAAATAGCCCAGGCATGCGATCTGGTGATTTTCGGTGCCAAAGGCGATCTTGCACGCCGTAAACTATTGCCTTCACTGTACCAGTTAGAGAAAGCGGGTCAGATCCACGAGGAAACCCGCATTATTGGTGTCGGCCGTGCTGAGTGGGATAAAGCGGAATACACCAAAGTGGTACGTGAAGCGCTGGAAACCTTCATGAAGGAGAAGATTGACGAAGCGCTGTGGGACAAACTCAGCAACCGTCTCGACTTCTGCAACCTCGATGTGAATGACACCACGCACTTCCCGAAACTGGGCAAGATGCTGGACCAGAAAAACCGCACCACCATCAACTATTTTGCGATGCCACCGAGCACCTTTGGCGCAATCTGTCAGGGCCTGGGCACCGCGAAGCTGAATGCCAAACCGGCGCGCGTCGTGATGGAGAAGCCGCTGGGCACCTCACTGGAAACCTCGCAGGAGATCAACGACAGCGTTGGCGAATACTTTGAAGAGAGCCAGGTGTTCCGTATTGACCACTATCTCGGCAAAGAGACCGTGCTTAACCTGCTGGCGCTGCGCTTCGCTAACTCCATCTTCGTGAATAACTGGGATAACCGCACCATCGACCACGTGCAGATCACCGTGGCCGAAGAAGTGGGTATCGAAGGCCGCTGGGGTTATTTCGATAAAGCGGGCCAGATGCGCGACATGATCCAGAACCACCTGTTGCAGATTCTGACTATGATCGCCATGTCGCCGCCGTCCGATCTCAGCGCCGACAGCATTCGTGACGAAAAAGTTAAAGTGCTGCGCTCGCTGCGTCGCATCGATCAGACCAACGTGCGTGAAAAAACCGTGCGCGGTCAGTACACCTCTGGCTTTGTGCAGGGCAAAAAAGTGCCAGGCTACCTGGAAGAAGAGGGTGCTAACAAGTCGAGCGCCACCGAGACCTTCGTTGCTATTCGTGTCGATATCGACAACTGGCGCTGGGCAGGCGTGCCGTTCTATCTGCGTACCGGTAAGCGTTTACCGACCAAGTGCTCTGAAGTCGTGGTCTACTTCAAAAATCCTGAGATGAACCTGTTTAAAGATTCTTACTCAGAGCTGCCGCAGAACAAGCTGACGATTCGTCTGCAGCCGGACGAAGGTGTGGATATCGAGATCCTGAACAAAGTGCCAGGTCTGGATCACAAGCACAAACTGCAGACCACTAAGCTGGATCTGAGCTACTCCGAGACGTTTAACCAGTCGCACCTGGCTGATGCCTACGAGCGTCTGCTGCTGGAGAGCATGCGCGGCATCCAGGCGCTGTTCGTACGTCGTGATGAAGTGGAAGCCGCGTGGACCTATGTGGATTCCATTATCGACGCATGGGCTGCGGATGGCGACTCTTCTAAGCCGTACCAGGCAGGTACCTGGGGCCCGGTAGCCTCGGTGGCGATGATCACCCGCGATGGCCGCTCGTGGAATGAGTTTGAATAACTGAAGTGATGATGAAGCCCGCAACGCGGGCTTTTTTTTCGCCCTGAAACCGGTCCAGTCGGGATGCGTAAAAATGAACTGCCGTTTCAAAAATGGTCGCAGGATGATAGACGCTCAGGAAGCGGATCATGTATGGTAGTGACGCAATTTACAGGGCAGGAGCCGAAGCTCCATGACCGGGTCGCAATCCCGGTGTTATCAAGCAAGGGGAACTGATGAAAAACTGGAAAACGAGTGCTGAACAGATTCTGACCACCGGACCTGTCGTGCCGGTCATCGTGGTGAATAAACTGGAACACGCCGTACCGATGGCGAAAGCGCTGGTGGCAGGCGGTGTCAGAGTGCTGGAAGTGACGCTGCGTACGCCGGTGGCGATGGATGCACTGCGTGCGATGATCAAAGAAGTGCCGGATGCGATCGTCGGTGCGGGCACAGTGATTAATCCGCAGCAGTTACAGGAAGTGACCGATGCCGGTGCGCAGTTTGTTATCAGCCCTGGCGTCACCGAATCACTGCTGAAAGCAGCGGTTGAAGGGCCGGTTCCGTTGATTCCGGGTATCAGCACCGTTTCTGAGTTAATGACGGGTATGGACTACGGTCTGCGCGAGTTTAAGTTTTTCCCGGCAGAAGCGAATGGCGGTGTTAAAGCGCTGCAGGCGATTGGCGGACCTTTCCCGCAGGTGCGTTTCTGCCCGACCGGCGGCATCTCTCCGGCTAACTACCGTGACTATCTGGCGCTGAAAAGCGTGCTGTGCATCGGCGGCTCCTGGCTGGTGCCTGACGACGCGCTGCAAGCGGGCGACTGGGATCGCATCACCCGCCTGGCACGCGAAGCTGTCGAAGGCGCGAAGTAAGTGATGGCGGTGAGCCTCTGCTCACCGCACACCTTTACCCCTGAACCGTGACCGCGGCAGCACTGGCAACTGCACGAGCAATCGCCTGAGTGGTGGTGTCACCGCTGGCGAGCGCCACACCTAAACGACGCTGCCCGCTGATCTCCGGCTTGCCGAACAGCCGCAGTTGCAGACCGGCACCCAGCGCGGCTTCGACATTCACAAACTGCACGTTCTGGCTGGTCAGCTGCGGCAGAATAACGGCAGACGCCGATGGCCCATACTGACGAATCCCACCAATCGGCAGACCCAGGAACGCCCGTACGTGCAGCGCAAACTCTGACAGATCCTGAGAAATCAGCGTTACCATACCGGTGTCGTGTGGACGCGGTGACACTTCGCTGAATACCACCTCATCACCACAGACAAACAGCTCAACGCCAAACAGGCCATAGCCGCCCAGCGCCTTAACGACCTGCGCAGCAACATCCTGTGCCCGCTGCAGCGCCAGGTCACTCATCTGCTGCGGCTGCCAGGATTCACGGTAATCGCCATCTTCCTGACGGTGACCAATCGGCGCACAGAAATGAATGCCATCGACGGCGCTGATGGTGAGCAGGGTGATCTCAAAATCGAAGTTGACGACCCCTTCAACGATGACGCGACCGGCACCCGCACGGCCACCCTGTTGGGCATAATCCCAGGCTTTATCGAGCTGGCTGGCATCGCGGATAAAGCTCTGACCTTTACCGGATGAGCTCATCACCGGCTTCACAATGCAGGGGAAACCGATCTCTGCAGCGGCTTCATCGAAGCGCGCCTTGCTGTCGGCAAAGCGATAGCTGGAGGTCGGCAGTGACAGCTCTTCAGCCGCCAGACGGCGAATGCCTTCGCGGTTCATGGTCAGCTTTGCCGCACGGGCGGTCGGAACCACGCGCTGGCCCTGCTGTTCCAGCTCAACCAGCGTATCCGTGGCGATGGCTTCGATTTCCGGTACCACAAAGTCAGGCTTCTCTTCGGCTATCAGCGCAGCCAGCGCCGCGCCATCCAGCATGTTAATGACATGGCTGCGATGGGCCACGTGCATCGCCGGTGCATCGGAATAACGATCGACCGCGATCACTTCCACACCCAGACGCTGACACTCCAGCGCCACCTCTTTACCCAGTTCACCTGAACCTAATAGCATCACGCGCGTCGCCGCCGGACGCAGCGCTGTTCCGAGAGTCGTCATACATTCCCCTAAGCAGTCAAAATTCGCGCGCAAGTATAAACGAAAACGATTGCGTTCTCATCTTTCTCCCGCTGACACCGCTTTTTGCCGTACTTTTCCCGCTCTGACGTTTCCTGACATCCTTTTGGTCAGGATAGCGGCTGACATCCTGAAAGGAGTGAATGATGAATAACTGGTTGCAACAGATTCAGTCGGTGCTGGCGAAGAAGGGCGGTGAAGGCAAATCAGGCGGCGGCTTAAGTGACATGCTGGCACCCGGTGCGCTCGGTGGTCTGGCCGCGATGCTGATTTCCAGTAAGTCTTCGCGCAAACTGCTGACCAGATATGGCGGAAAAGCCCTGATTGTGGGCGGTGGCGCGGCTGCAGGCACAGTGCTGTGGAACAAATATAAACAGCGGGTCAGCGAAGCGCATCAGAATGAACCTGACTTTGGCGTGGCGCAGACGCCCGTTGATCTGCGCGCAGAACGTCTGGTGACAGCGCTGGTGTTTGCCGCCAAAAGCGACGGACACATTGACGATCAGGAACGGGCAACCATCGAGCAGAACATTCATCAGTCCGGTTACGGCCAGGATGCGGAACAGCTGATTCAGAAAGCGATGAACCGCCCGCTGGATCCGCAGTGGCTGGCCGCCGATGTGAAAAACGAGGAAGAGGCGCTGGAGCTTTACTTCCTCAGCTGTGCCGCCATCGACGTTGATCACTTTATGGAGCGCAGCTATCTCTCCGCGCTGGGCGACGCGCTGAAAATCCCTCAGGATGTGCGCGACGACATTCAGCAGGACCTTGACGCTGAAAAAGCCCGTCAGCCCGTCAGTTAATCCCCCCGATTTTCCGCTGACGGGTCACAGGAGGTGATTCGCCAGCGGCAGCTTCTCTCGTCAAATCTGGCTTCCGGCTGCTGAAGTGTTACGCTTACAGATCATTGCGTTCACGGAGACGGATGGATGAAAGCACCCATCGCAAAAAAAATACCCCATGAGATGACGCTGCACGGTGAAACGCGCGTTGACGACTATTACTGGCTGCGCGACGACAAACGCGAAAACAGCGAGGTTCTTGATTACCTGCGTGCCGAGAACAATTACGGCAAAAAAATCATGTCGTCACAGCAGCCGCTGCAGGACCGGGTATTAAAAGAGATTATCGATCGGCTGCCGCCTGAGGATCACTCAGTGCCCTATGTAAAAAATGGCTACCGCTATCAGAGTCGCTACCAGACCGGTAATGAATATCCGGCTTATTACCGCCAGCCGGCAGCGAGTGAGGAGTCCGGTGAATGGAGCCTGCTGCTGGATGCCAATCAGCGCGCCTCGCACAGCGATTTCTACACCATGGGCGCGCTGCATATCAGCCCCGATAACCGGGTCATGGCGCTGGCTGAAGATTTCCTGTCGCGGCGGCAATATGGCATCCGTTTCCGCAACCTGGAGAGCGGCAGCTGGTATCCCGAAGTGCTGAGTAATGCCTCATCCAGCTTCGCCTGGGGCAACGATTCGCGCACCGTTTACTATGTGCGCAAACACCCTCAGACGCTGCTCTCTTATCAGGTCTGGCGACACGAGCTGGGCTCGCCACAGTCCGATGATCAACTGGTTTATGAAGAGCGGGATGACACCTATCATCTCAGCGTCCACAAGACCACCTCCAAACAGTTCATCATGATTGCGCTCTACAGTACCAATACCAGCGAAATCCAGCTGATCGATGCGAACTTCCCCGATGCGCAGCCGCATGTCTTTCTGCCGCGCCGTCGCGATCATGAATACAGCATCGACCATTATGATCATCAGTTTTTCATTCGCTCCAACCGGGATGGCAAAAACTTCGGGCTGTATCGCAGTCGTTATCTGGATGAGTCGCGCTGGGAAACGCTGATCCCGGCACGGGAACAGGTGGTGATGGAAGATTTTCAGCTGTTCCGCGACTGGCTGGTGGTGGAAGAGCGTCAGCGCGGCTTGACCAGCCTGCGACAGATTAACTGGGCCAGCGGCGAGACCAGCGGCATCGCCTTTGACGATCCGACCTATGTGACCTGGCTGGCCTACAATCCCACGCCGCGCACCAGTAAACTGCGCTACGGCTATTCATCGATGACCACGCCGACCACGCTGTTTGAACTGGATATGGATACCGGCGAACGCCACATCCTGAAGCAGAGCCAGGTTAAAGGCTTTAACGCGGAGGATTACAAAAGCGAACATCACTGGATCAAAGTCAGCGATGGCACCGAAGTGCCGGTTTCGCTGGTTTATCACCGTAAACATTATCAGCCCGGTCATAATCCGATGCTGGTCTATGGCTACGGCGCCTACGGCAGCAGCATGGATGCCGATTTCAGCGTCAGCCGCCTGAGCCTGCTGGATCGCGGCTTTGTCTATGCGCTGATACAGGTGCGCGGCGGCGGTGAACTGGGACAGCAATGGTATGACGGCGGTCGTCTGCTGAACAAAATGAACAGCTTCACCGACTTTATCGATGTCACGGATGCCCTGGTGGCGCGCGGTATCGGCCACCCGGAACGGCTCTATGCGATGGGCGGCAGCGCGGGCGGTCTGCTGATGGGTGGGGTGATCAACATGGCACCGCAGCGTTTCCACGGCGTGGTGGCTCAGGTGCCGTTTGTCGATGTGGTCACCACGATGCTGGATGAGTCGATCCCGCTGACAACCGGCGAGTATGACGAGTGGGGCAATCCCAGCGATCCGGAATACTACCGCTACATCCAGCAGTACAGCCCCTATGACAACATTGAGGCGAAGGACTATCCCCACCTGCTGGTCACCACCGGCCTGCACGATTCACAGGTGCAGTACTGGGAACCGGCCAAGTGGGTGGCGAAGCTGAGATCGATGAAAACCGACAATAACCTGTTGTTGCTCTGTACCGATATGGATGCCGGTCACGGCGGCAAGTCTGGGCGCTACAAAGCTTATGAAGGGATTGCGATGGAGTACACCTTCCTGCTGGGACTGGCGCAGGGCACCTTACCGCCTACTCAGGATTACTGAGACTCCGACAGATATTTATTCAGCGCCTGCCGCAATGGCGGGCGCAGGTCGCTGACATTATTCAGTACCCACTTCAGGTAGCCCGGATCCTTCCTCGCAATCACCGCAATCGCCTGGCCGCGATATTTGCCGAACGGCAGAATGTCGTCGCGCTGGGCTGCCGGTTGTGAACGCACAATCATCTCGGAAGCGCTCCAGCCGGAGGTCTCCATAATGCGAATCAACAGTGCCGCCGTGACATAGCAGTCATAGAGCGCGCGGTGCGCATGCAGGTCAGCGGGTGGCGTCACATCCAGCTTCAGCGAATGACGCAGTGCCTGGTTGCCATATTTAATGCCCGGCCAGAGCTGACGCGCCAGCTGCATGGTGCAGATCCATTCACCGTACATCTCCGGCAGCATCCGGCGATCGAAGCTGGCGTTGTGCGCTACGTAAAAGGCACTGCCGTAATAGCGCGGGATCGCCTCTTCAATGGTCGGTTTTCCGGCGACCATCGCTTCGGTGATGCGATGCACCGCCATCGCCTGACGGCTGATAGGGCGGTCGGGCAGGGTGAGATCGCTCATCGGATTCACAATCTGGCCGTTGACCACATCCACGGACGCAACTTCAACTACGCCGCCCTGCAGTCCGCAGGTTTCGGTATCGATCACGCGAAACATCATTGCTTCATCTTCGGTTCATAAGGAAGGCGCGACAGGCTGAGTGACGCCTGGCGGTATTGCATCAGACGCTGACGGAACCAGTCACGCAGCGCTTCGGGCTGCTCCTGCGCCACCATCTCGGCAACGACCGGCATGTTATAGCGCTCTTTAAACGCCACGCCAGCTGCCGCCAAATCGACATTGATCTTGTCTTTCTCTTCCTGGGACAGCACGGCAAGGTTATGGCTCATAATATTCTCCTGACGATAGCCGGCAAAAGTAATGTTTTCGGCGGTCTGAATCAAGGATAAGGATCGCACCGCGGGCCTCGACAGTGCAAATACAGCAGCGTATCCTTTTGCTACGTTTATCGCCCTGGCGGCGGTTAAAAGGATGATATTATGCAGAAAAAACCCATTTCCCGCATGGTTATCGCGATAGCGGCAGCCGGACTGATGGCGTTCAGCTCGCTGGCGGCGGCGCATGCTCATCTCCAGTCTTCCCTCCCGGCGGCCAAAGCGCAGGTCACGGCATCCCCCGACGCGCTGACACTGAACTTCAGTGAAGATATTGAAGCGGCGTTCAGCGGCGTCACGCTGCTGGACAGTGCACAGAAGCCGGTCGCGACTGCCAAAGCCCGCGTTGAATCGGGTCAGAAAAACCGGCTGATTGTCGGCCTGCCTCAGCCGCTGAAGGCGGGCAGTTATCAGGTCAACTGGCATGTGCTGTCGGTGGACGGACATAAAACCGCAGGAAGCTATCGCTTTAGCGTGAAGTAACCCGGTGAATACCCTCTGGATCCTGCTGCGCGGAGTGCATTTCGCCGCCGTGATGTTGCTGACCGGCAGCGCCTGTTACAGCGCGCTGCTTGCACCTAAACGCTATCGCCCCCTGCTGGCGCAACGGTTAAACCCGCTGGTGAAGGGGAGTGCGTGGCTGGCGCTGCTGAGTGCGCTGGCGATGCTGGCCTGCCAGAACGTGTTGATGAGTGGCGACAGCACTAACCTGACCGATAGCGACATCTGGCTGGCGGTGCTGGGAACGCACTTCGGTGCGGTGTGGCAGTGGGAAATGCTTTTTAGTGTTGTGGCCGTTGTCGCGCTATTACTGACCGGAAAGCTGCGTCAGCAGGTGTTACTGCTGGCAGGCGTGCTGCAACTGGCCTGCATGGCTCTGATTGGTCATGCCGCGATGCGCGATGGGTTGCCCGGTCTGCTTCAGCAGATCAACCAGGCAATGCATCTGATTGCGGCAGCGTTCTGGGTGGGTGGATTGTTGCCCTTGATGCTGTTGATGCGTGAGGCGCGCCAGATCGATCGCCGCAGCGACGCTATCCGCACCATGATGCGGTTTTCGCGCTATGGTCATCTTGCGGTCGCGTTAACACTGCTGAGCGGCGTGATAAACAGCGTGATGATCGCAGGCTGGCCACTCATGTGGCACGATTCACGCTACAGTGTGTTGTTGCTCTGCAAAGTACTGCTGGTTGCCCTGATGGTGCTGGTGGCGCTGATCAATCGATACTGGCTGGTGCCGCGCTTTCGCCTGCCGGGCAGCGGGACGCAGCAAAAATTTATTCGCATGACGCAGCTTGAACTGCTGCTGGCGTGTGGAGTGGTTGGGCTGGTGAGCGTATTTGCCACGCTGTCGCCAGCCTGAATGTGGTTTAAGAGAGAAAAGGGTAGTTATGTTGCTGAAGAAAGTGATCCCCGCAATCCTGTTGTTATCCGTATGCGGCCAGGCGCTGGCGGCACAAATCATTACCGTCAGCCGCTTTGAGATCGGTAAAGAGAAGTGGCCGTTTAACCGTGAAGAAGTGATGCTCACCTGCGAGAAAGATGGCGCGATGTTTGCCATCAACCCGAGCACGCTGATGACATACCCGCTGAACGACATCGCCGATACGCTGTTTAAAAACAAGCAGGTGAAAGCGCAGCCGATCAGCGTGATTCAGGCCGAAGACAAAGCGCATCCGGGCCAGATGATGAGCCTGCAGCCGATTGTCGAGCGCACCCAGGCGCTGTGCGGTAAATAAACCTCTCGGGTGCAGCCTCGCGCTGCGCCCAATCACGGATTTTTGCCGTTGCGATCACAAACTGATCCGGTTTATGGCCCTGATCCCCGCGTTTGCTGGCATTTCCACCGCGCTGTTCTAACCTTAAGTTGCAAGGCGACACCGCCTTCATAAATGCCAACTTTTAGCGCACGGCTCCTTGAGAGCCATTTCCCTGGACCGAATATAGGAATCGTATTCGGTCTTTTTTTGTTTTTATGATTATAAATTTTTGTTGTGATTGTTACGAAATATCCTGAATTCATAATATTCAAACTATACCATCACATATTCCTGACCGGTCATGTCGCGCGCTTCAGCAAATACTCCCATTCATGCATTACATTGGATCAAGTCTTTATGAAAAGCATACCGTTACTGATTTCGATAACGCGGGCACTGTGACGATAATCATTCATCCGGTACCCATTGAGTGAAGGTGTGCTTAGAAACACAGTTCATACAGAGGGGGATGCAGGTATTTTTAGGTTGCTAGCGGACGGACGGGCAGCTATCGAAGAATGATTGTTTTATCATCCTGTGGCACTATAAAGCAGCCATTATCATGAGCGAGGGATCGAGAATGATTTCAGGAACAGCAGCACAACAGGCACCCGGACGTTACTACACATTTGAATCGAGATTGCCTCAGGGCGTTTTTTTTGAGATTCGCCCCAGCCATTTACCAGGAAATGCCAGGCCCATAACAGATGAAACCAGCGGTATGTGTATCGGTTATTCGGTCGCACAGGCTCCAGGTTTGTGGCAGATTTATGATGTTCAGGGGCATTTTGTCAGGCTGGAAGAAGCGCCACTTGAAACACCGCTAATTGATCCAACTGACATTGCATTATTAGCGTTGGGGGTTTTTCGTATTCTTCGTACCGGACGGGTACTATTTGAAGCTGGATCACGTGCAGCAATTTCCGTAAAAATTAGTAAGAGTACAGTATCTCTTTTACGTGGGCGGCTGAAATTCGGGCTACATGCGCGCAATCTTAAAATGACGGAAACAGCCGCAGGCCATATGTACGACCCCGCTCGATATGTTCCTTTACAAATTCAGGAAAGAGCTATTCGTTATGGAAAGAGAATGCCAGATCCGCGGGAAGGTAAGGGGATGTTTCGATACGAAGCAGACATTTATAAACTGCGTTTCGATAAGCAGCTTCGGGAGTATGTCCATCAGAAATATAAACTTGAGGTGATTGTCAGAGAATCGGACTGGACAATATCTCATTTTAAATATTTTCATTAACAAACAGGAACATTTTTTATGTTTGATATCAGGAATGAGGAATTTACTTTCGCAATTGCACCATTTGAACGCGTAGCAGATGATGAAGCCGATCCTGTTAACCATCACTGGGATTGGATACAGTCCTGGATTGAATTCTCGGTAAGTGGTCTGAAAGTGGCGTTTAAGACGGAGTTCACTGTCGGAGAGTTGAAGATGTTGAAAAAAGAATTTTCAGCTTTTCATCAGGCGATAATTGAGCAGAAAAAGCTAAAGTCGTTTAAATATCATAGCGATATTCGTCAGCTTGATATGATACTGACAAATGTAAATACAATTGATAGCTTAACTATTGATTTTATTCTCCGACCGGAACCCCATGCCGACAGTGTTCAGGTGAAAGGTAGTTTTGGTCTTAATGAAAGCTATTTTCCCGACATTTTGAAGCGACTTGATGAAATGATTGAATGGCAGAATTAGGCATGCCTATATTAAAAAATTCATCTAAACTCCCGTTGTAACGGAGTTTTTTATTAGGGCTTTTCAGGCCAGGCAATATCTGACGCAGCAATATTAACCGCCTGTACCGCCTGCACGTACTTCATCCAGGCTGTCAGCGTGGCTTTATCCGCATCGGTAATGATGCCGAGCAGCAGTGACCTGCCCCCAGGATTAGAAACAAGGCTCAGTGAGTAATGTCGGATCCTTCACTCTCAGAATTACTCTTTCTCCAGCTCGCTGCAAATTCAGACGACGTCTGATAATTCAGCGTGGAGTACGGGTGACATTCGTTATAATCCTGACGCCATTCGCTGATGGTTTTCCTGGCATGATTGACGTCGCTGAACCAGTGTTCATTCAGGCATTCATCGCGAAAGCGTCCGTTAAAACTCTCAATAAATCCGTTCTGTGTCGGCTTGACGGGCAGGATAAGTCGCAACTCCACTCCATGCTCAAAGGCCCACTGATCGAGCGCGCGGCCGTGCATCACAGCTCGCTGATTTACGTTAAGCGCAACATTCTGGCATCAACATTATCCCCAACCGATGATGAGGCTGTAGAAGTTCAGCAAGTTTGCGCTGGATTATCTGGTTTTCGGTAACGCCTTTGCCAAGCTGCGCCGCAATGGCCTGGGTAAGCCGCTGCGCCTTAAAACCACTTTGGCCAAATTCACCCGTACATGGGTAAAGGATGGCATTCACTGGTTTGTGAATGACTGGAAAGAGCCGCATGAATTTTCAGTCGGCAGCGTATTTTACCTGCTGGAGCCTGATATCAATCAGGCGCAGTTCGGCCTGCCGGACTACCTCAGTGCGCTTAACTCCGCCTGGCTGAATGAATAGGTGACGCTGTTCCGTAGCAAGTACTATCTGAACGCGGCGCATGCCGGTTACATCCTGTATAAGACCGACGCGGGCCAAAGCAGCAGCGACGTTGACCGGATGCGCCAGGCGTTGCGCGACACAAAAGGGCCTGGCAACTTTCGCAATTTATTCATGTACGAGCCAATCAGAAAGCAGGACGGCATTGAGATCCTGCCGTTCAGCGAAGTCGCGACTAAAGACGATTTTTTTACATCAAGTAGACGTGACCTTCTCAGCGCGCACCGCGTGCCGCCAAAGATGATGGGAATTATCCCGGATAAAGCAGCAGATTCTGGGATATGGTGAAAGCATTTCAGACATTCGTGCGTAACGAACTGACACCGCTGCTGGAGCGTCTGAATGAGATTAACAACTGGCTGGGCGAAGAGGTTATCGCCTCCCGCCCTTATTCGCTGGAAGCGGCAGTACAAACTGAAGAGGTTACGCCTGTCTATGCAGGCGTGAGTTATTTACCCAACCAGCGCCCGGCCTGTGCAGACTCAACTAATAGACGAATAGTAAGCGGATCATTTGGTATGGTGAAATCTTCCGGGAAATAGTCGTTAAAAGTGATGCTGCCGGGGTCAATGCCAAAACTGTCAGCATACCGCTCAAGCAATTCATAAGCGTCAATGGGATCCATGCGGAAGTCGTTATTCAGATCGGTGTCCAGCTCAAGCTTATAACGTCTTAACGTGAACAAACTTCTGCCGTTATAATCTTCAACCAGTGCAAATACTGCCTTCTCAATATCTTCACTTACCATATTCTGTCGTCCTTATGGGCAATAAGGTTGTATTTTACCGTCGTTTTCCAGCCTATCTCCGCCACATCAGCTGCCATAATTACCCATCCCAAAACTGGAATTGTGCGGCCGACGAATGTCCCCAGTTTTTGAGTCATTAACATCTTGATTTGAAAGGGTTTTTTAGGATTTTGTATCCACGTTGGCAATCTGAACGGAAGACGGTAATCGCGTAACAGCTTGCGAGAATAGACCGAAGCATAAGAGGTGCCTTTCCACGCCCCCTTTAGCTTCCCTGACACGTCAATCGTATTTTGTCCCGAGTAAATGGCAGCTATCCCGATGATATCTTTTGCACCGCTGAAGTGCTCGGCGGTCACATCAATCATAATCCAGAAATAAAGCTCTCCAGGAGAAAGGTTGGTAAGCCCGCCATAAAAGTAAGTCCCGTTTAACTGCTCAGTTGTATCCATATTAGTCCCTTACATGGTTAACCGTACTGGTCAAAACTTTACCATATTGATTCCAGTCAGTGCCATGCATCATCTGTCGCTCTCAGGCATATTTGACGAAAATTTGTTTCTTTATACCTTTGTATACTTCAAACTACTGCTCGCGCCTCCAGGCCACTGGCGCAGACTGCCCGCTTTATGTGTCGCTTTTGATGCTTGTGCCGACTCTTAACGCGCTGGCACTGGTATATCAATGCTGAATGAACAAATTTGGATCATGCGGATGCATGCAAGCATAAGCACATTTATCCTTAGCAAAAATTCGCCTGGAAATTACTTGATGAATGGTAGAGACGGTGTAATTAAACAATCTGCTCGGTGGCATCTGACACTTTCGAAAATAGATGAGTCGATTGTACTTGTCGTGTCACTGATTCTCGACAGTATCATGTTTAATTAAACTTTTTTGCAGTATGAAAGTAGCGATCCGTTCGCAATGAATTGGATGTGGGCAGCATTATCCGTGAAACTCAAAGAAGTTTATGTTCAACGCCTCCCGCACCTTGTTACTGCCGAATTCAGGCTAATAATTATCTGCCCCCAAGATTGATTGTGCTGGCTTTTTTCATAATCTTGCCAAAATTTTCAAGCATTCGCTTCTCACAGGCAGTTTTATGAAGTCGATGACAGTTCCAGAACATGTTGGGTCCAAAAAATTTTTACAAAGCTCTGAGAAAAAGCAGGAGCTTCCTTAAATTTAAAACCTAATCAACGGCACGTTTCGGAACGATCTTCTACTGCATCAGGCGGGCCACAATCGACGTGATGTCTCCAACTTCAGTTGCTTACAACCCTTAATGCGTTCGGTTTCCTCGTTTTACTCATTCACGTCTTCGCTAGCCTGATACCAGGGACGCACAGCCAGCTCGTCGCGGCGGGCAAACGTATACACTCTGCGCTTTAACGCATCCTGCCCAATCTAAATGGATGTTACTTCTGACATTCTGTATGCTTATAAGATATAAAAATGAGCATCAGACCATCTCAGGCAGATGCAGTGCTTAACAACGAATAAAAAAGCAGATGCTATAAAAGAGATATTGAACAAATGAAACGTGTATTTTTATGGTTAACACAGTCTTTTATCTATTTAATAACTTTTGCTGTCATTGTGGCAGGGTTGTACATTTTTATACGGTTAATTCCAGAGCATGCAGGGCTTCTTAGCATATCATGGGTGACCATCGTTTATTGTTTTTATATTAAATACAATAGATGGTATTAGGTTTACGAAGAGTTTTTTAGTGAGCCCGCTTTAATTGATAGCAATAAAATGTGATGAAATGAATGTGCTAATAAAGAAGTTTCGGGTTGCCATTTAGCGATTATATCAACGGATTTCCTCTGGTTGAGGCTGGTAAAACCAATCAGCTCATCAGACTCACTGTAAGTTTTTGCATGCTCAATGAAAAATCACCTTACCGCCAGCAAAACTGTTGAAAATAGCCTTTTCTTTCCCCACCTCCACCCCAAAAACCGACCCCACTCGCAAAAGCCGCAACAACCCGCCCAGACCCGCACCCAAAGCTAACCTGTCATCTTGTCATCACTCCGGTTTGGCTTATTCTGGACCTTCAATCAGAAGGAGTAACGTTTATGAAAGCGGCAATTGCTAATAGTGAACACAAGGTTGAAGTGGTAGAGAAGACGCTGCGTCCTCTCAAAACCGGTGAAGCCCGGCTCAGGATGGAATGCTGTGGTGTATGCCATACCGATTTGCACGTGAAAAACGGTGATTTCGGCGATAAGACGGGCGTAACGCTGGGTCACGAAGGGATCGGTATCGTTGAGGAAGTCGCGCCGGATGTGACCTCGCTCAAGCCTGGCGATCGGGCCAGCGTCGCCTGGTTTTTCAAGGGCTGCGGTCACTGCGAATATTGTAACTCCGGTAACGAAACGCTCTGCAGAACGGTCATCAATGCCGGTTTTACCGCCGATGGTGGCATGGCTGAAGAGTGCATCGTGGTTGCAGACTACTCGGTTAAAGTCCCTGACGGGCTCGATCCCTTCGCCGCCAGTAGCGTGACCTGCGCCGGTGTCACCACCTACAAAGCGGTCAAAGTGTCAGAGGTCAAACCCGGTCAATGGCTGGCGATTTACGGTCTTGGCGGGCTGGGAAATCTCGCCCTGCAATACGCAAAAAACGTCTTTAACGCCAAAGTGATTGCCGTTGACGTGAGTGATGGGCAACTGGCACTGGCGAAAGAGATGGGAGCCGATCTGGTTGTTAACTCGGCCAGCGAAGATGCGGCCCGCATTATTCAGGAGAAAACCGGCGGAGCACATGCAGCAGTGGTGACGGCGGTGGCCAAGGCGGCCTTTAACTCGGCGGTGGATGCAGTAAGAGCAGGAGGGCGCGTCGTGGCAGTTGGACTGCCGCCGGAAGCGATGAGCCTGAATATTCCGCGTCTGGTGCTTGATGGTATCCAGGTGGTGGGATCGCTGGTCGGAACACGAAACGATCTGGCGGAAGCGTTCCAGTTTGCGGCTGAAGGGAAGGTGGTGCCGAAGGTGACCAAAAGGAAAATTGGTGAGGTCAATGACATCTTCGATGAAATGATTCAGGGCAAAATCCGTGGCAGGATGGTGATCGACTTTACCGGTCAGCCAGCGAAGTAAAATACAGAGAATTGCGCCAATGCCCGCCGCGTGCGGGCTTTTTAATGCCTGTAATTTCCGTCAGAGCACTTCAGAGCACAATCCCTCTGACTATTAATAAGCCCGGCTTTATGTTTCACAATGTGATTTTCACTTGCACTTTACCGGTAACATTATAGTTTATGGGGTGAAAGCTGATTACACACATACGAAGGAGGGTTATTTATGGCGAAGCATCACTTATTGAAATCCATTGAAATCGCAGCAATTGTGCTATTTGTCCTGATACTGGCGTATCTGGCTGTTACGGGTCTGATGTCATCAACGGGCATGGATCACGCCTGGCCTTATCCCACTAAGTAACTGAGTGCTGCACCAGGGAAACCACAAAAAACATAAATAAAAATGACCCTCATACAGGGCATAAAAAACCCCGCGATTGCGAGGTTAATCAGAAGTTACACCAGACTCACTGACAGCAGCGTCAGCTCTTCAGTCTCCAGCGACAGGCTTTTTTTCGTTTCAAACATATAGGCTTCCAGCGCCTCCTCAACATCGTCGCCCTCAATAAAGGCGTGCGTGGTGACATGATTTTCACCTTTTGGCTTAATCACGTACGAAACAAACCATTTCTTCTTTTGCATGATGCTTATCCTCTTCTTAAAGGGTGATGCCGCAAAGCGGCAACAGTGCGCTTGTCCCCGGCGGACATTCAGCGGCAGTGTGTATTCTGGCCGACCAGGGCTACTCCAGTGGGGCAGGATGCAGCAGATCAATCACGTCATCGATTTCATTGCTGGCCGCGTGGCGATCAAGGGCAACCGCGTAGTAGCGTCCCTTGCAGTAGTGCTTTGTCACCGCCACCCGATGGCCGGTATCGCTGTCAGCTTCACCGCCGGTCAGGGTTTGCAGGTGCGGTGGGATAACCAGCTCACTTTCGAGTTGTTCTGATTCAATAATCACCGCGCCACCGTCGGTGGATAGCAGCAGATGCTGAATGCTCATGTTCTCTCCTCTGAGTCAGATTGCTAACCGGGAAAGTGTAGTCCACCTCAGCAGGCGTACTGGCGACGGCACTTAATCATTGCCCGTGCAGGGCTGTTAACAGCATCGGAGCCAATAAAAAAGCCCCGGTCAGGGGCTTTTAATCATGATTATCAGCGAACTCAGCTGGTCTGATCGGCCAGCTTCGGCTTCAGCACATGTTTACCAATCTGGATGCCCGGCTTCTCAACATACCTATAGAGCAGAGAGGCCAGCGCGTAGGTCACCGGGATGGCGGAGACGCAGACGATCAGGAAGCGCATCATGTCGCTCTTAAACTCAATGTCAGTGTGCGTGAGCAGCAGTGCAATCATCGGGATTACGATCAGCAGATGCAGCAGGTAGACCGAGAATGACACGTCGCCCAGCCACGTGCTGAGACGGTTGTTCAGCAGCTTACGCGGCAGAGCAATCAGCGTTGCCATCAGGCTGCCCTGCGGGTATTGCCACAGAATCGCGGTCATACCGACAATCATCAGTGCTTCCATAATGATCTGCAGCTTAATCGCGCCCAGGCCCATCGCGACGCTCGCCACCGGTCCAAGCAGCGCAAAGGCCACGTAGAGCAGCGATTTACGGCGAACCGCTTCGGCCATCAGCATGCCCGCCAGGAACATGTTCAGCTTAATGAGGATCATGGAAGGCATCTCAAACGCCTCATAATAATCCGCCAGTACATATCGTCCGGCGCAGCAGAGCGCCATGATGCCAATCAGCGAGGCTGCATAACCAAAGCGCAGCGTCACCAGCATGATGAACGGGAACAGCACATAGAACTGCATCTCCAGCCCGATGCTCCAGTCAGGCAGCACGGTATTAAAACCATATTCAGGCAGCAGGCCGAACAGGAAGCTGAAGTGGGTCAGGATGTTTGCCAGCGACTGGTCGGTGTAACGCGACGACTCAGTGGCGGTGCCGGAATAGAAATGAGCAATAGTGTCACGCATCTCGCCAAACCACGGGCCATAAATCAGCGCGATGATTAACAGCAGATAGTAGAGCGGGGCGATACGGAAGAAGCGACGGATCCAGAACTTCTTAATGGTCTCCGCGCTCTGCCACGGCTCTTTCTGCTGACGTTCGACATAGTTTTTCGCCATCAGATAACCCGATAACAGAATAAACAGATCGACCCCGATGCCAGGCGATGAAATGAGCGTGATGTGGCAATGAACCAGTAAGCTGATATGGCCAACCAGTACCCAGAGAGACGCGATACCGCGCAAGCCCTCCAGCTCCGTAGACCAACCTCGTGTTGCAGACATATCTGTTCCTCGTTTTTATCCGACTTTCGGCGCTCACTAAGCCTTAAGGCAAGAGATATGTAAACGGGCCTTTACAAAAGTAAGAAGAATCCGAGCAGAGGAAAATGGAAGAAATCAACCGGAATGGGGTGGGAGAGCACGGGAAGTTAAGGGCGTGCGGTAGCACACCCTTAACCAGGATTACTGAATGGGAAAGCCTGTCAGGCCAGCTTTAACAGGATCATACCGGCCAGCAGCAGCGTCAGACCGGCCCAGCCTTTGCGATTCAGTCGCTGACCAAATAACACCCATCCGGCCGCGACAGTGGCGATAATCCCAAAACCACCCCAGACCGCATAGGCGATCGACAGATCGATACCTTTGACCGCCTGAGCGAGTGCGCTGAATGCGAGCAGGACGCAGCAGAGTGATAACAGACCGTGCAGCGGTTTCTTAAACCCATCAGAATATTTAAGGAATATATTGGCGGCAATCTCCAGCACGATAGCCAGCGCCAGCCAGGCGGCGTGGACGAAATCAGCGATGACCATGATTAACCTCCGCTGATGATTGGGTGCCGATCTTGATCAACACAATCCCGACGATCAGCGTCATCAGTCCGCCTGTTTTCATGGCAGACAGCGCTTCATCAAACAGCAGCACGCTGAATAACGTAATCAGCATGATGCCGATCCCTTCCCACAGGGCATAGGCCACGCCCAGCGCGATACGTTTGATGGCAAAACTCAGCAGAATATAAGAACAGGCAATCATGACCAGCATCAGCAGGTAGCCAGAATGACTGCCGTTCAGGCTGGACCACTTCATAAAAAGGGTGCCAATAATTTCAGTGATAATAGCGAGTGACAGTAAAACCCAGGCGCGCATGGGTGCTCTCCAGCAACGATAAATGACGACCTGCCACATAAGGGCAGACTCAGAACAGTGTCGAAGTGGTGAGGGGACTACAGGGCGTTACGCCAGTGCTGATCGGCGACGTTCCAGCCAGAAAGGAAAGTGGGTGAAAGGTATGACATGAACATTCTGCGCATAAAATTTACGACGCATCCACATTGTTGCTTCTCATCAGTGGACGGATAGTGCCTCCGGTTAACTACACGCCGGATTTATACCATTCTGCGCATCATGAAATCAACAGCAGATGCTGCTTCGTTTGATGTCGGTTAAGGTTTGATGATTCGGTAATAGAAGATTATGCGAAATGATGTAGGGGAAAGGGATGCCTGAAAGAGAGGATGCGCTGAACAGTGAAAAAAAAGCCAGGCAACCGCGTGCCTGGCTTTATTGCGTGACAATGTCACGTATTATCCGGCGCGCTGCGGCACCGTGCGAACGGGCGCATCACCCGCGACATAGTAAGATGCCGTGCTGCGCGGCAGAGGTTCGCGTCCGCGAATCTTGTCGGCAATCTTCTCGCCGATCATGATGGTGGTGGCGTTCAGGTTACCGGTAATGATCAGCGGCATAATCGACGCATCGACCACGCGTAATCCCTCCAGACCATGCACACGACCTTCGCCATCCACGACGGCCATCGGGTCGTTACCCATCTTACAGGTGCCGCACGGGTGATAAGCGGTTTCGCCGTGGTTACGCACGAACTCATCCAGCTGCTCATCCGTCTGGCAATCCAGACCCGGACTGATTTCACGGCCACGATACTTATCCAGCGCCGGCTGGTTGATGATCTGGCGCGTGATGCGGATAGCATCTCGGAACTCATGCCAGTCCTGCTCATGCGACATGTAGTTAAACAGAATGGCCGGATGACGACGCGGATCGCGTGACTTCAGGCGCACATGACCGCGGCTCGGCGAGCGCATTGAGCCGACGTGACACTGGAAGCCGTGCGCATCAACGGCGTTGGAACCGTTGTAGTTAATCGCGACCGGCAGGAAGTGATACTGAATGTTCGGCCAGGTGAACTCTTCACGGCTACGGATAAAGCCGCCCGCTTCAAACTGGTTGCTGGCGCCAATACCGGTGCCGTTAAACATCCACTCTGCACCGATTTTCGGCTGGTTCCACCACTTCAGGGCCGGATAGATAGAGACCGGCTCTTTGCACTCATACTGAAGATACATCTCCAGATGGTCCTGCAGGTTTTCACCCACGCCCGGCAGATCGTGAACCAGCGGGATGTCGAACTGCTTCAGCAGCTCAGGCGAGCCCACGCCAGAACGCTGCAGGATCTGCGGCGAGGCGATAGCACCGGCACACAGCAGTACTTCACGGCGAGCGGTGACTTTGTTAATGGTGTTGCTGTCGCCCTGCAGATACTCCACGCCAGCCGCGCGCTTGCCGTCGAACACAATGCGATCGGTGGTGGCATGCGTGATGATCTTCAGATTAGGGCGGCCTTTGGCCATATCGAGATAGCCACGGGCGGTGCTGGAGCGGCGACCTTTTGGCGTTACGGTACGATCCATCGGACCGAAACCTTCCTGCTGATAGCCGTTCAGGTCATCCGTGCGCGGATAACCCGCCTGCACGCCCGCCTCGATCATCGCTTCAAACAGCACGTTGTTGCCCGCTTTAGGCGTCGCAACGCACACCGGGCCATCGCCGCCGTGGAAATCGTTCGGGCCGATATCGCGGGTTTCCGCTTTACGGTAGTAGGGCAGGCAATCCAGATAGCTCCAGTTCTCCAGACCAGGCTCGCTGGCCCAGTTATCGAGATCCATCGCGTTACCGCGGATGTAGCACATGCCGTTAATCAGTGATGAACCGCCCAGACCTTTGCCGCGACCACACTCCATGCGGCGATTATTCATGTAAGGCTCTGGCTCAGTCTCATACGCCCAGTTATAACGTTTACCCTGCAGCGGGAAGGCGAGGGCCGCAGGCATCTGGGTGCGAAAATCAAAACGGTAATCCGGACCGCCCGCTTCCAGCAGCAGAACGCTCACGTTGCTGTCTTCGGTCAGACGGGTAGCCAGAACGTTTCCTGCGGAGCCGGCTCCGATAACAATGTAATCAAATTCCATTCGTCGTTCCTCAGGTTAAGTGATTAAAAGACTGACTGAAAACGCGTCAGCTCAACCTGCACGGACTTCACCTGGGTGTAGCTCTGCAGTGTCATCAGGCCATTCTCACGGCCAATGCCGGAGTGCTTGTAGCCACCCACTGGCATCTCTGCGGCTGATTCGCCCCAGGTATTAATCCAGCAGATACCGGCTTCGATCTGATGAATCACGCGATGCGCTTTATTGAGATCCTGCGTCACCAGTCCGGCGGCCAGACCAAATTCGGTATCGTTGGCGCGGCGGATCACTTCTTCTTCCGTTTCGTAGCTCAGAATCGACATGACCGGTCCGAAGATCTCTTCACGGACAATCTTCATCTCATCACGGCAGTCGGTGAACACGGTCGGCGCAACCCAGGCGCCCTGGTCGAAATCGCCACCGGTCAGACGTTTGCCGCCGCACAGGACGCGTGCGCCTTCGGCAATGCCGGACTCGATGTAGCGCATCACGTTGTCGCGATGGCTGAAGCTGACCAGCGGGCCAAAGTTAGTGGCCGGGTCACGCAGATCGCCAGCCTTGATGCGGGCAACGCGTTCGCTGATTTTCGCCTCGAAAGCCGCCTGGAGCTTTGCAGGAATAAAGACGCGGGTGCCGTTGGTGCAGACCTGACCGGAGCTGTAGAAGTTCGCCATCATGGCGATGTCAGCGGCCAGATCGAGGTCGGCATCATCAAAGATAATCAGCGGTGATTTACCGCCCAGTTCCATGGTGACCTCTTTCAGCGTTGAACCTGCTGCATTGGCCATCACTTTTTTGCCGCTGACGACGCCGCCGGTGAAGGATACTTTGTCGATGCCAGGATGCTCAGTGAGCAGCTGACCGGTAACCGAACCGATGCCCGGCAGCACGCTGAACACGCCATCCGGCAGGCCAGCTTCGGTGTAGATTTCCGCCAGCTTCAGGGCGGTAAGCGGGGTCATTTCGCTGGGTTTGAAAATCATCGCATTACCGGCCGCCAGCGCGGGTGCGGATTTCCACAGGGCAATCTGAATCGGGTAGTTCCAGGCACCGATACCGGCGACCACACCCAGCGGTTCGCGGCGGGTGTAAACAAACGAGGTGTCGCGCAGGGGGATTTGCTGACCTTCCAGCGCCGGAACCAGACCGGCGTAATACTCCAGCACGTCGGCACCGGTGACGATATCGACCGCGGAGGTTTCACTGTAAGGCTTACCGGTGTCGAGCATTTCCAGCTCTGCCAGCTCATCATTACGTTCGCGAAGAATATCGACAGCGCGACGCAGGATGCGCGAGCGCTCCATGGCAGTCATCGCGGCCCAGACTTTCTGGCCTTTTCTGGCGGCAGCAACGGCGCGATTGACATCTTCCTGGCCTGCGGCATGAACCTCTGCCAGCACTTCGCCGTTGACCGGGTTAATCGTCTGGAACGTTTCGCCAGACGCTGCGGCAACATAAGCGCCATCAATGTAGAGTTTCTGCTCGGTGAATCGGGACATGTTTTCTCCTTCCGTTATTCGTGCTCGCCAGCCAGTTGCTGACGGATGAATTGGGTGGTCAGTGTGAGGGCGATAGCGGGATCAAATGGCTTTCCGCTCAGCGCGGCGCGCAGCCAGAGACCATCTATCAGGGCTGCCAGACCGTGTGCGGCCAGTCGCGCCTTTTCCAGCGGCAGTTCACGCCGGAATTCGACCACCAGCATTGAGTAGAGCCGCCGGCTGCTGACCCGCTCCAGGCGATTAAGCTGGGGCTGATGCATGCTGCTCGACCAGAAGTCGAGCCAGGCTTTCATCACTGCCGTGTGCACCTGGGTTTCATCGAAATTCCCGTCAACAATGGCACACAGGCGCTGATCTGCCGGGGCATTGGCCAGCGGTTGTAACCGCGACAGGACCGCCTCACGCAGTTGACGCGTCACATCACGCATCGTGGCTTCCAGCAAGCCGTTCTTATCTTTGAAGTAGTGACTGATGATGCCGGTAGATACCCCCGCCCGACGGGCGATCTGGGCGATAGTGGCATCATTAATCCCCACTTCATTAATCGTGCTCAGGGTCGCATCAATCAGTTGCCGACGTCGTATCGGCTGCATCCCTACCTTTGGCATAGCTCCAGCTCCACCCTCGAATCGAGCCCCTATTTAAACTTTTTTTGATTGCACGTTCAATATAAAAAGAAAATTTGTTAGGATGCTGTTCTCGAAATGTAACCAAAGCGAAACGGCAATGAGTGCTAAAATTGGCTGGTTTGCCACAACGATTAACAGGAAGTGACAGAACGAAACAGGGCCGCACGGCCGGAAAACCGTGAACGGCAAGCCTTATCCATTGCGTATTTTCAGGACATTAACCAGAGGTAATCGATGAATAATCCACCTGCCGGTGAAAAAGACAGACTCAATCCCGTTGTATTTTATACCTCTGCCGGATTGATTCTGACGTTTTCACTTGTGACGATTCTCTACAGTGAACTGGCCGCGAGCTGGATCCTCAAGGCGGTAAACTGGGTTTCCGCCACCTTCGGCTGGTACTACATGCTGGCTGCCACGCTCTATATCGTGTTTGTGCTGTACATGGCCTGCTCGCGCTTTGGCTCGATCAAGCTCGGGCCGGAGCACTCCAAACCGGAGTTCAGCGTGCTCAGCTGGTCCGCCATGCTGTTTGCTGCCGGGATTGGTATCGACCTGATGTTCTTCTCGGTCGCCGAACCGGTGACGCAATACATGCAGCCGCCGGAGGGCGCAGGGCAGACTCTGGAAGCCGCCCGCCAGGCGATGGTCTGGACGCTGTTCCACTACGGCCTGACCGGCTGGTCGATGTATGCACTGATGGGCATCGCGCTGGGCTACTTCAGTTACCGCTATAACCTGCCGCTGACTATCCGTTCCGCGCTCTATCCCATCTTCGGTAAACGCATCTATGGCCCGATTGGTCACACGGTAGATATCGCGGCCGTGGTCGGCACCATCTTTGGTATCGCCACCACGCTCGGCATCGGGGTCGTGCAGCTGAACTACGGCCTGAAAGTGCTGTTTGATATCCCGGAAGGCTTTACCGCACAGGCTGCGTTGATTGTCCTCTCCGTGGTGATCGCCACCATTTCTGTTACGTCGGGCGTCGATAAGGGGATTCGTTTTCTCTCCGAACTCAACGTGATCATGGCGCTGGGGCTGATTCTGTTTGTGCTGTTCTTCGGCAACACCGAGTTCCTGCTGAATGCGCTGGTGCTGAACGTGGGTGATTACATCAACCGCTTCATGGGCATGACGCTGAATACCTTCGCCTTTGATCGTCCGACGCAGTGGATGAACAGCTGGACGCTCTTCTTCTGGGCGTGGTGGGTGGCCTGGTCGCCGTTTGTTGGCCTGTTCCTGGCGCGTATCTCTCGCGGTCGTACCATCCGTGAGTTCGTACTGGGCACGCTGATTATTCCGTTCACCTTTACGCTGCTATGGCTGTCCGTGTTCGGTAATGCTGCGCTGTATCAGATTATTCACGGCAATACGGAGTTTGCGCAGGAAGTGATGAACCATGCGGAGCGTGGCTTCTACAGCCTGCTGGCGCAGTATCCGGCGTTCAAACTCAGCGCCTCGGTCGCCACCATCACCGGGATGCTGTTTTACGTCACCTCGGCGGATTCCGGCTCGCTGGTGCTGGGTAACTTCACCTCGCGACTGAAAGACATCAACAGCGATGCTCCGAACTGGCTGCGCATCTTCTGGTCTGTGGCGATTGGGGTACTGACCCTGAGCATGCTGATGACCAACGGGATCACGGCCTTGCAGAACACCACGGTGATCATGGGGCTGCCGTTCAGCTTCGTTATCTTCTTTGTGATGGCGGGGCTGTTTAAATCCCTGAAGATCGAAGATCACCGCCGTGCCAGCGCCACGCGCGACACCGCGCCTTATCTGGCTCATGCGACCGATCGCCTGACCTGGAAAAAGCGTCTGTCGCGTCTGATGAACTACCCTGGCTCGCGCTATACCCAGCAGATGATGGAAAAGACCATCTATCCGGCGATGCAGGAAGTGGCAAAAGAGCTGGAGCTGCGTGATGGCCGCGTGACGCTGGAAAGCGTCGGGGCAGATGAGGCCAACCCGATTGGCTATCTGGATTTGCGCGTCCATCTGGGCGAAGAGCAGGACTTTATCTATCAGGTCTGGCCGCAGCAGTATTCGATTCCGGGCTTTACCTATCGCGCCCGCAGCGGTAAGTCGACCTACTACCGGCTGGAAACCTTCCTGATGGAGGGCAGCCAGGGTAATGACTTAATGGATTACAGCAAAGAGCAGGTCATCATCGACATACTGGATCAGTATGAGCGACACCTGAACTTCATCCATCTCAACCGTGAAGCACCGGGCAGCAACATCAGCTTCCCGAGCGTGTAAATCCGGGCCCGTCAGCTGACTGCTGGCGGGCTTTTTTTTGCCATCGGCTGGGTGCAAGCTCCGTCGCCTGCCGAAATCGTCTATCTTTAGGGCTTTGCTGGCCTGATGCCTGAAAAGCATAGACAGGGAGTCATGATGGGAAAAATCTTCAGTACGTTTCTGCCGCTTTATACGACCACGCTGCTGATGCTGCTGGGTTCCGGTTTGCTGACCACCTATGTCTCTTTACGGCTGGCCAGCGAGCATGTCAACGGCGCGCTGATCGGCTCAATCATTGCGGCTAACTACATCGGACTGGTGATCGGCGGTAAAGTGGGGCACAACCTCATTGCCCGCGTCGGCCATATCCGTGCCTATGTTGCCTGTGCCGGGATCATTACCGCCTCCGTTGCAGGTCATGGGCTGACAGACTTTATTCCGCTGTGGGTCTTCCTGCGTCTGATCATCGGACTCTGCATGATGTGCCAGTACATGGTGCTGGAGAGCTGGCTCAACGATCAGGCGGAATCGTCCCAGCGCGGCATGATTTTCGGCTTATATATGGTCGCCACCTATCTGGGCCTCAGTGGCGGGCAGGTGATACTGAGCCTGCAATCCGGCTTTGGGGTCACCACGCTGCTGATAGTGGCGCTCTGCTTCGCGCTCTGTCTGGTGCCGATTGCGCTCACCACCCGCACCCACGTCAGGCCGATGACGCCCGCGCCGATGGAGCTGGGCTACTTCATCCGCACCATCCCAAAACTGCTCGGTACCACGCTGGTGACCGGCATGGCGATTGGCGCGTTCTATGGCCTGGCGCCGGTTTACGGCAGCAGCAAAGGCTTTACCACCAGCCAGACCGGTTACTTTATGAGTCTCACCATTTTTGCCGGACTGGTGTCGCAGTTTCCGCTGAGCTGGCTGTCTGACCGCTTCGATCGTCAGCGGCTGCTGTTCATCATCGCCATCCTGTTTGCCGTGGCCTGCCTGCCGCTGGTGGTGCTGCCGCATCTGACCTTCCACTGGATGATTGGCATCGCCTTTGCCGCCAGCATGATGCAGTTTGCGCTCTATCCGTTGCAGGTGGCGCTGGCCAACGATCAGGTCGCCGCCGAACGCAGGGTGTCATTAACCGCCTGTCTGCTGATGGCGTTTGGCATCGGCGCCAGTATCGGGCCGCTGGTGGTGGGCGCACTGATGGAGCCGCTGGGCAGCAATATGCTCTATCTCTTCTTTATGCTCTGCGCGCTGGTGATTGGCGGCCTCAGTTTTGTGCGTGCGCCAGGTCCGCTTCCGACGACCGAAGTGCCGCTGCCGCACGTGGTGATGCCTGACAGTCTGGCGACCTCGCCACTCGGTGCCGCGCTGATCCCGACCCTGGAAGAGGAGGTGATTCATGCGTCGATGGGCGGTCAGGAGCCGGAAGAGGAAGGCAGGAGTAACGAAAGCGCGGCTGACGCAGAAGCACTGGCCGATGACGTCCCTGGGAATGAGCAACATAAATAGCGTCGGCGGGGCATGATGTCCCGATCTGGCGCACTCCTGTCCGGTTGCTGGCTCGACATTCGGGCCGGTAACCGCGATGCTCGTGTTTACCCCTTTTCAGGAGTCACACCATGCTGGAACTTCGCCCCAACTGTGAACGCTGCGACGTTGATCTGCCGCCATCCTCTCTGGCCGCTCGCATCTGCTCGTTTGAATGCACCTTCTGCGCTGACTGCGATGAGCATCTCGCGCATGTTTGTCCCAACTGCGGCGGTGAACTGGTCCGCCGTCCGGTGCGTCCGGCAGAGAAATTGCAAAAATACCCGGCTAAATTGCGCAGCTGATCTCAAATGACGACAAATACGACTCGGGCAGAATAGCCTGTCGTGCCTGTTGTCGTTAAGATGAGTTTCGTCCCTTAAAGAGCTACCACCTTAACTGAGTGCCGGAGATAAGCGCCGGGAGGGACGCACCTTTCACCTCTTATTCATCCCGCTTCGCCCCGCACCTTTTTACTCTCTGGCCGCTTCTTTGCGCTTAGCTTTTCCGTTCGTCACGCCAGTTCATGGTCAGCCCTGACTATACTCTGAGGATATTTTCAGCAGAGAGGCCGGATGCAGCGATGGATTACCACGTCCTGAATGGCGCAGAGTGGCGACGGATCTGGGTGGTGGGCGATATTCATGGTTGCCGCCGCGAGCTGGATGCGTTGCTGGAACAGCATCAGTTTGACCGGCAGCAGGATTTACTGATTTCGGTTGGCGACATCATCGATCGCGGGCCGGACAGTCTGGGTTGTCTGGCGCTGCTCAAGGAACCCTGGTTTCGCTGCGTACGGGGAAATCATGAGGAGATGGCGCTGTCGGCGTTGCAGGGGCAGAAAATGGCGCTCTGGCAGATGAACGGTGGCGACTGGTTCTTCCGGCTGCGCGGCGCAGCATTAATTGCGGCGCGTCACGCGTTGCAGCGCTGTCGTGAGCTGCCGCTGATACTTCATCTGCAATTGGGTGAGCGCATTGTTGTAATTGCTCATGCGGACTATCCGGCCAGGGAATATGCGCTGAATAAGCCACTCGACTGGCAACAGGTGGTCTGGAGCCGTCAGCGGCTGGAGGGCATAGAGTCAGGGGAGGAGGCGGGCATCCGTGGCGCAGAGGCCTTTTACTTTGGTCACACGCCGCTGAAACAGCCGCTGACGATTGCCAATCTGCATTACATCGATACCGGCGCAGTGTTTGGCAATCATCTGACGATGCTGCAACTCAAGTGAGTTAACGGAACAGGCGTCCGTCGCGCACCAGTTCGCGTGGATAGCTGTTCTTGATGCGGGTGCCGACTTTTTTCGCCAGCCCCAGCGGCTGCTGCTGATACGTCACAATCATCTCATTGTTCGCGGGGGCGGTTTCCGGATAGATGTCCCGGCCGCGATACCACTCCTCCGCCTCTGCCGCCGTCAGCTCGAAGGTCTGCGTCGCATCAGGTTTTGCCAGTGCGATCACGGCTTCATGCTGCCAGCGATAGCCTTTGGCAAAGGTCTCTGCCAGCTTCAGGCCAATGCGTGAGAAGCGCACTTTGCCCAGCAACGGGGTGACGGCTTTGGGGAACAGCCAGATCTCTTTATCACGCTGCCACAACTCCAGCGAGTCATCCCATTTAATCGAGACGGCAGCGGCGGCCTGGACGATCTCACTTTCCAGCTTGCGGCTGAGGTGTGAGAAGGGCAGCTTACCGACTTTGTAGCCCGGCACAGGGAGGGGCTCGACCGACGCGGTTTTACGCAGACGGGCGACAAAAAAGCCTTCGCTGTCGAACATCTGCGGGAAGACGTGCAGATATCCCTCGGGCGTCGCGGCCTGCTCTGCACCCTCAAACAGCCCACTGAGCGGCTCGACGTCAACCGCGTCCGGATAGCGCTGCAACAGCCAGCTAATCACCTGCTGATTCTCAATCTGATTCAGGGTGCAGGTGGAGTAAACCAGCGTGCCGCCAGGCTTGAGTGCGTGAAACGCACTGTCGAGCAAATCGCGTTGAGTCGCGGCGATCGCTTCGGTGCTCGCCAGTGACCAGTTTATCAGTGCGTCCGCATCTTTGCGAATCACCCCTTCGCCGGAGCAGGGCGCGTCGAGCAGTATGGCGTCGAACTGTTCCGGCAGGGCGGGCCCGAAGACCCGGGCGTCAAAGTGCGTTAAGGCACTGTTGCTGACGCCGCAGCGGCTGATGTTGGCGTGCAGCACTTTCACCCGGCTGGAGGAGAACTCGTTAGCCAGGATAACGCCCTGATTACCCATCCGCGCAGCAATCTGGGTGGTTTTGGAACCCGGTGCCGCCGCCATATCCATCACCGCGCTGACCTCTGATTGGGCATCAAACAGGGCCGTCACCGGCAGCATGGAGCTGGCTTCCTGAATGTAGAACAGGCCGCTGAGATGCTCAGCAACGCTGCCCAGCGGCAGGCTCTCATCTTCCCGGCTGATCCAGAATCCCTCTTCGCACCACGGCACCGGCGTCAGCTGCCAGTCATACCCGGCGGTCTGGCTCAGGAAATCGGCCACGCTGATCTTCAGGGTATTGACGCGGATACTGCGGCGCAGAGGCTGCTGACTATAGGCGATGAACTGCGCGAAGCTCGCCTCATCGGGCAGGCTCTGACGCATTAATGAGAGAAAATCGGCGGGGAAAAACGAAGAAGCATCTGACACGGGCACATTCCAGTTAAGGCAAAGGCGGCAGTGTACCATGAGGAAAGAAAACGGGCAGCCAGGCTGCCCGTTTGAGAGAGTGAATAACGTGAAGGCTCAGGGAGCATACGCCTTTCGCAAAGACGCTAAAGACGCCATCCCAGGCATGCTCAGCGCGGGCGATTACGCACCTCATCCCTGAGGTGCGCCCGTTGCCGGGCCAACGCGTTGCGTTGTTCAAAAACGCTCCCGGCGTTTTTGTCCATGGCCCGCGATGCTTTGCTACAGGCGTATACTCCCATCGCTTTACGTTTTGAGCCGTCTGAAAGACGCGGCCAGTTCAGAGTAAATTAGCGCGGAGACGGAATCGCCGTTCCCCAGTTACGCCACTCTTTCGGCGCTTCATCCTGCAGCAGGAAGTGTTTATCCGGGTTCGCCTGCGGTGCCAGCGGCACCGTCGGTGGCGTCGCAAACTGAATGCCACCGCGGATAAACTGCTGGAAGGTCCCGGTTTTCACCACGCCGCCCACCAGGCCGAAGTCGAGGTTGTAACCAGACGCCTGCCAGAACACCGAGTTATTACGCACCAGATGCTGATACTTCTTGCTGATGCGCAGGGCGATCTGCACGCGATCCGCCATCGTACCCAGCGACGTGCCGGTCACCGTACCCACTTCCACACCACGGAACAGCACCGGCGTACCCAGCGACAGTGAGCCGGCCTCGGTGGCATCCACATAGATGTTCAGGCCATTGAGATAGCGCGAATCGGTAATGGTGCTCTCCTGCAGCTCGAAGGTGCGCACCGCACCGCCTTTGCCGGGATCCACGTTAACGTAAGGCTGCAATAGGGTTTCCAGATGATTCACACCCGTGGCAGAAATCTCCGGTGAAACCACCGAGAAACGGCTGCCAAGGCGGGCGAAATCATTCACGTACTCCGGATAGAGCACAGCTTTCGCGACCACCTGATTGTTATCTTTGCTCAGCGACAGCGACTCAACCTGACCGACATTAATACCCAGATAACGAATCGGCATACCGGCAGAGAGCTTACTGGCGTCATAGGTGTGCAGCGTAATCTGACTGCCCACCGCGCGTGCCGCAGTCTCAGACGGATAGAGCACGCGTTTTGCCCCTTTGGCCGACTGTGCACCACTCATATTGTCGAAGCTGATTGCGCCTTTCAGCGCGCGATTAAGCGGCGAGGCCTGTACCGTCAGGCCGCTGCCGTTGAGGCTGACGCGTGCGCCACCCTCAGCCCAGAACACGCTCTCGCTGGTCAGCAGCTTGCGATATTCCGGCTGGATATGGACGGCAATATCAAAGGCATCAGCGCGCGGCGTAACTTTGACAATCTCACCCACCTGATACTTGCGGTAAAGCACTACAGAACCGGCCTGCACATCAGGCAGGCTGTTGGCAGTCAGCATCAGCGTGGTAGAAGGGCCATCGCCGGTAATGCCTTCTTCTGCTTTTTCAGCATCGGCAAACAGCGGATAGGCGCTTTTCGGCGCACCCTTTTTGCCCGGATCCAGCCGGATACCGCCATCCACCCATTCACGGGCGCTGGCACCTAATACCTGCATGCCATCCAGACCAAACTTCACATCGAGCCGGCTGTTAACGACAAATTTGCTGTCGCCATGCACCAGGTCGCGATTTTCAGGATTGACCGCCACCACGAAGTTGACGCCATTTTCATCCAGTGAACGCGATATCACCTGACCAATCTGCATGCCATGCAGCATCAGCGGCTGGCCCTGATCGATACCGTAGCTCTCCGGCGCGCTGAGTTTAACCGTCAGCACGTTGGGTTTCTGCAGCAGAGTCTCATTGGACGCCAGCACGGTGAAGTGCTGCTGCGGCTCGCCTTCGCCCGGCACCAGTTCAAGCGTGTTGCCGGTCAGGAGAGAGCTGAGGCTGGTATCCGTCAGGCTGATTTTCGGGCTGTGCATCTCAATGCGGGTGCCGCTGCGCATCAGACCGACCACGGACGGATCGATGGTCAGCTCGCCAGTGACTTTGCCGCCATCCAGCAGGTTCAGTTTGGTCAGCGTACCGACCTCAAGTCCCTGGTACATCAGCGGGGTGCTGTCGGCCTTTAGATTTTTGCCGTCAGGCAGATCCAGCGTGATCTGCACGCCGCGCTGACTGTGCGCCAGGTCGGGATAGAGCCGGTAATTCTGCTCCGCTTTGGCCGTTTCAGCGCCCGGAGGTGAGTCAAACGCAATCGCGCCATTGACCAGCGCCGCCAGACTCTCCAGCTGCACCTTCGCCCCGCTCAGGCTGACGTCAGCATTCACGCCCGACACGTTCCAGAAGCGGCTGGTGGTCTTCACCAGATTGATAAAGCGACGGTCAATCAGCACATCAATCGCCACGCCATCGGCTTTATTATCAATGCTGTAGTCATAGACCCGGCCAACCGGGATTTTGCGGTAATAGACCAGCGAGCCGGTATTGAGTGAGCCCAGGTCCGGCGCATGCAGATGGATCATCAATTCGCCGGTATTCACGCGATATTTAGGCTGGGTATCCAGCGCAGTAAACGCCTCGCTGGGTTTACCTTTACCTGGCATCATCCCGATATAGTTACCGCCGACCAGCGCATCCAGACCGGAGACACCCGCCAGTGAGGCTTTAGGCGTCACCAGCCAGAACTGCGTATCCTCACGCAGCGCGTCGCGCATGTCGCTCTTGATGCTGGCTTTAATCTGGATGCTGCGATAATCGTCGCTGAGATTAATGCCCTGCACGGTGCCCACTTCCACGCCCTGATAACGGATCGGGGTGCGACCCGGCACGATACCATCCGCCGTCTGGAAATTGATGGTGATGGTGGTGCCGCGCTCCTGATAGTTGGTCCAGAGCAGCCAGCAAGCGATCAGCATTGCAATGATCGGCAGTAGCCAGAAGGGCGAAATTTTACGCTTATTGCGCAGCGTTGCGTTAGTCGGTGTAGTCGGCGTTTCCTGTTGCATGTGCATCCCAGAGCAGGCGGCTGTCCAGCCACTCAACAGACATAATGGTCAGGATGACGGCCGCGCCAAAAAACAGCGCCGCCGGTCCCATGGTAAAAGCCAGCAGCTGATCACGGTTGACCAGCGACATGGTTAACGAAATAACGAACAGATCGAGCATTGACCAGCGGCCAACCCAGGTGACAAACCGCAGCAACCGGATGCGGGTTCTCAGTCCCTGTTCACAGCGAAAATGAATGCTGAGCAGCAGGGTCAGCATCACCAGCACCTTAATAAAAGGCACCAGGATACTGGCAATAAAGACAATGGCCGCCACCGGAATATTGCCTTCACCCAGCCCCAGAATACCGGAGAAGATAGTATCTTCACGCCGCGAGCCGTTGAGGTACACCACGGAAATGGGCATCAGATTGGCGGGGATTAGCAGCACAATCGAGGCGATCAGCGCGGCCCAGGATTTTTGCAGGCTGTGGCGGCGGCGGAAATCGAGCGGCGTATGGCAGCGCGGGCAGCGGCCCCGTTCGTCAGGGATGCTGGTGTTGTGACAGTTCAGGCAGACCTGCATATCGTCGCGGGCCATATTGCCGGGGCTTTGCGGGTAGAAATGCTCCCACAGCTGCTCCATATTCAGATGGATCATCGTCAGCACGCTGAGCACCGTCAGGGCGATATAAGCCGCCAGCCCGTAGCCAATCTCCAGCGAAGCATAGTCCTGCACTTTAATTGACGCCACGGCAATGCCGATCAGATAGATATCGAGCATCACCCACTCTTTGAGCTTCTCCAGCATCAGCAATACCGGTCGCAGGTTCATGCCGAGCCGATTGCCGATGCCGAGATAGCAGATGCCCGCCACCAGTGTTACCGGCGCGCCAATGGTGCAGAACGCCACCATAGAGGCCGTTAACACATCACCCTGCTGGGTCATCTGAATCACGCCTTCCAGCACGCTGGCATTAATGCGCATGCCAAGCAGCCGGATATCCACCAGCGGCAACGAGAAAGCAAAGGGCATTAACACGATCATGGTAGCGGCCATCGCCATAAGACGGGTCATCGACCAGTCGCGACCACTGAGAATTTCGGCGTTGCAGCGGGGGCAATGTGCCGACTGATGCGATTTCACATCCGGTAAGGAAAAAAGGGTATCGCATTGCGGGCAACGCTGATAACGTGCGTGAGGCAATGTCTGGCTGATAGCGTGAATTTTCATAGGGTGATGCAATCTTCGCTCTTCAGAAGTAACAGATATCGGTCATTAAGACATTGTCTGTGTGCCTGTCTCGGGCATCACGCTTCGATCCACAGAATGCTAAGGGTATAGCAACTAACGCTATGATTCACCTTGTGGCTCTGGATATTTAAAACTTATTTTTAACGAACGGTCTTTAATGCCCCGTTCAGATGTCATTGGTAACGGTTAAATAATGAACAAAACTGCCTTTTACGCCGATTTGAATCGCGATATGCGCGCCTTACTGGCGGGAGAAACGGCGTTCCTCGCCGCGATGGGAAACTTTAGCGCGCTGCTGTACGAACGTCTCGATGGCGTGAACTGGGCAGGTTTCTACCTGCTGACGGAAGCCGATACGCTGGTGCTGGGCCCGTTCCAGGGCAAAATCGCCTGTGTGCGCATTCCGGTCGGTAAAGGTGTGTGTGGCACGGCGCTGGCAGAAGAAAAAGTGCAGCGCGTAGATGATGTGCATGCCTTCCCGGGCCACATTGCCTGCGACGCAGCCAGCAATGCTGAGATTGTGATTCCTCTGAAAGTGAATGGCACTGTGGTTGGGGTGCTGGACATCGACAGCGTGGAGTACAATCGCTTTGACAGCGACGACGAATCGGGGCTGGTCACACTGACTGATGGGCTTTGTGAAGTGCTTGCGAACAGCGACTTAGAAAAATATCTGCAGCTGACGCGCAGCTAATCGACTGGATCACATGGCATTTAGCGATGTTGTCATTATAATGTCGCCTGTTCATGCCTGCGCTGGTCGGCAAACCCGTTGTAATCAGGAAATTTCATGGAAAATCAACCTAAGTTGAATAGCAGTAAAGAAGTCATCACTTTTCTGGCGGAGCGCTTTCCGCACTGCTTTAGCGCTGAAGGTGAAGCGCGTCCGCTCAAAATCGGTATCTTTCAGGATCTGGTAGAGCGTGTTCAGGGCGAAATGGGTCTGAGCAAAACGCAGCTGCGTTCCGCGCTGCGTCTTTATACGTCAAGCTGGCGTTATCTGTACGGCATTAAAGCCGGTGCTATCCGTGTCGATCTCGACGGCAACGCCTGTGGCGTGCTGGATGAGCAACATGTTGAGCATGCACGTAAGCAGCTGGAAGAAGCGAAAGCCCGCGTCCAGGCGCAGCGTGACCAGCAGCGCGCTGCACGCCGTGAAGCAGGCGAAAGCGAAGAGGGCGCTGCACCGCGTCGTCCACGTAAGCCCGCAGCGCGTAAGCCTGCAGAAGGTGATGCTGCGCGTAAACCGCGTCCGCAGACCACTGCAGCACCGCGTGCGACCGCTTCACAGCATCGCAAGCCAGCCCCACGTCCGGAGCAGGAAGCCCGACCCATCACTGATACCTCAACTTTGCAACCCGGCCAGAGTATTAAAGTTAAAGCAGGCAAAAGTGCGATGGATGCTACCGTTCTTGAAGTATCAAAAGACGGCGTTCGGGTCCAGCTCGCTTCCGGCATGGCAATGATTGTGCGCGCAGAACACTTGCAGTTCTGAAACGGAGGCTAACCCCGGCATGAACACCCTTTTTAAAGTTGGACTTATTGCGGGCCTGCTCTTAGCAGGCCCAACCTTCGGTGCGGAGAACATTACGCGCGCCGATCAGATTCCCCAGCTTCACGAAGACCCGCAGGATCCTACGGTCAGTGAGCGCGTCACGTCGCGCTTTACCCGTTCGCATTACCGCCAGTTCGATCTGGATCAGAACTTTTCAGCGAAAATTTTTGATCGCTATCTGAACATGCTCGACTACAGCCACAATGTGCTGCTGGCGTCGGATGTGGCGCAGTTTGCCAGCAAAAAAACCACCGTCGGCGATGAGCTGCGCAGTGGCAAGCTGGATCTCTTTTACGATATTTATAATCTGGCGCAGAAACGCCGTTTTGAGCGCTATCAGTATGCGCTGACGGTGCTGGCGCGTCCGATGAACTTCAGCGGCAATGACACTATCGACATTGATCGTGCTAAAGCACCGTGGCCGAAAGATGAAGCTGAGCTGAATGCTCTCTGGGATGCCAAGGTCAAATATGACCAGCTGAGTCTGAAACTGGCAGGCAAAGACGACAATGAGATTCGCGACGTTCTGACCAAGCGTTACAACTTCGCGATCCGTCGTCTGGCCCAGAGCAACGGTGAAGACGTTTTCCAGCTGGTGATGAACGCTTTCGCCCGCGAAATCGATCCGCACACCAGCTATCTGTCGCCGCGTAACACCGAGCAGTTCAACACCGAGATGAGCCTGTCACTGGAAGGCATCGGTGCGGTACTGCAGATGGATGACGACTACACCGTCATCAACTCGATGGTGGCAGGCGGCCCGGCAGCGAAAAGCAAAGCCATTACCGTTGGCGACCGCATCGTGGGTGTCGGTCAGCCAAGCAAGCCGATGGAAGATGTGATCGGCTGGCGTCTGGATGATGTCGTGGCAAAAATTAAAGGACCGAAGGGCAGCAAAGTGCGCCTGGAAGTGCTGCCAGCCGGTAAGGGGACGAAAACCCGAACGGTGACGCTGACGCGTGAGAAAATCCGTCTGGAAGATCGCGCGGTCAAACTGACCATCAAAAATGTCGGCAAGCAGAAAGTGGGCGTGCTCGATATTCCTGGTTTCTATGTCGGTCTTACCGACGACGTGAAGGTTCAGCTGCAGAAACTGCAGAAACAGAACGTCGACAGCGTAGTGATCGATCTGCGTACCAACGGCGGCGGCGCGCTGACCGAAGCGGTATCGCTTTCCGGCCTGTTTATTCCGAGTGGTCCGGTGGTGCAGGTTCGCGATAACAATGGTCGGGTTCGTGAAGACAGCGATAACGACGGCGTTGTTTACTATAAAGGTCCGCTGGTGGTGCTGGTCGATCGCTTCAGCGCCTCAGCTTCTGAGATCTTTGCTGCCGCGATGCAGGATTACGGTCGTGCGGTGATTGTCGGCGAGCCAACCTTTGGTAAAGGCACCGTTCAGCAGTATCGCTCTCTGAACCGCATCTACGATCAGATGCTGCGTCCGGAATGGCCAGCGTTAGGCTCGGTTTCTTACACCATTCAGAAGTTCTATCGCATTAACGGCGGCAGTACTCAGCGTAAAGGCGTCACGCCGGATCTGCTGATGCCAACCGGCGTAGAAGCGGCTGAAACCGGTGAGAAATTTGAAGATAACGCGCTGCCGTGGGACAGCATCAAAGCAGCCTCCTATACCAGAACCGGTGATGTTAAACCGCTGGTTGCGCAGCTGACTAAGGAGCATGCCGATCGTATCGCTCAGGATCGCGAGTTCCAGTACATCATGAAGGACATTGCGCGTTACAATGCCCTGAAAGATAAGCGCAATATCGTGTCACTTAATCTTGCTCAGCGCGAGAAAGAGAACCACGAAGATGATGCGTCACGACTGGAGCGAATCAACGCGCGCTATCAGGCCGAAGGCAAAAAACCGCTGAAAAATCTGGATGAGCTGCCGAAAGATTATAAAGAGCCGGATCCGTATCTCGATGAGACGGTGAAGATCGCTAACGATCTCGCGCAGCTGGAGAAATCCCAGCCAGACGCGCCAGCGGCCAAATAATTCGCTGTTGCCAGAAAAAGCACCGCTAAGCGGTGCTTTTTTTTGCGCCTGTAAAAGTTTCCAGTAACCAATGATTAGCGCGCGTGAAGACGCCTGCAGGCTGGGTTGCTCATCAGGCGTGTCAGAATGTAAAGTTATGTCTTTTTAGGCACTTAAACGTTAAGGTCGCTTGAAAAGCCGCCCAATGCTCATAGGATATGGATCCGCGTATAGGCGCGTGAACTACTGAGGAAGATTAACAAAAATGATGCGTATTGCTCTTTTCCTGATGACCAACCTGGCTGTGATGTTGGTATTCGGGCTGATTCTCAGCCTGACAGGGATCCAGTCAAGCAGTGTTCAGGGCCTGATGATCATGGCAGGCCTGTTTGGCTTCGGCGGTGCGTTTGTTTCACTGCTGATGTCGAAGTGGATGGCGCTGCGATCGGTTGGCGGTGAAGTGATTGAACAGCCACGCAACGAAACCGAGCGCTGGCTGGTGGATACTATTGGCCGTCAGGCCCAGCAGGCGGGCATTGCAATGCCACAGGTCGCGATCTACCACGCACCTGACATCAACGCCTTTGCGACCGGCGCGCGGCGTAATGCCTCACTGGTTGCTGTCTCAACCGGTCTGCTGCAGAACATGAGCCGTGATGAAGCGGAAGCGGTACTGGCACACGAAGTGTCGCACATCGCTAATGGTGACATGATTACCATGACGCTGATCCAGGGTGTGGTGAACACCTTTGTGATTTTCGTTTCCCGTATCCTGGCGCAGATCGCGGCGGGCTTTATGTCCGGCAACCGGGATGGCGAGGAGAGCAGCAACGGCAACCCGCTGGTCTATTTTGCGGTGTCGATGGTGCTGGAGCTGGTGTTTGGTATTCTAGCCAGCATCATCACGATGTGGTTCTCGCGTCACCGTGAGTTCCATGCCGATGCCGGTTCAGCGAAGCTGGTCGGTCGTGAGAAGATGATTGCGGCGTTACAGCGCCTGAAAACCAGCTACGAACCGCAGGAGCCGAGCAGCATGATGGCGTTCTGCATCAACGGTAAGGGCAAATCGTTCAGCGAGCTGTTTATGTCGCATCCGCCGTTAGATAAGCGTATTGAAGCCCTGCGCAGCGGTCAGTATCTGAAGTAGCGCTAAGCAGAGCAAAAAAGGCGACCCCCGGGTCGCCTTTTCTGTTTATGCCATCAGGCGCGGGTCTGCGTCATGCGTGACACGCTCACCAGCGCCGCCACGGCGGCAAAGCTCCCTGCCAGTAACAGCGAAACGTGCGTGCCACGATCATCAAACAGATTAAACATCAGCGCGACCAGCGCCGCTCCCATACTCTGGCCCAGCAGGCGTGCAGTACCCAGCATGCCGCTGGCGCCACCGCTGCGATTACGCGGAGCAGAGGTGACAATGGTGTGGTTGTTGGGTGACTGGAACAGCCCAAACCCGGCACCACACAGCATCATGCGCCAGATAATATCGCCATCGACTGGATTTGCCGGCAGCCAGGCGAGCAGGAACAGACCGGTGGCGAACATTGCCAGCCCGATACCGCCCAGCAGCCCGGCATGTACCCGCTCAATCAGCCGTCCGGCAATCGGCGCGAACACCATTGTCGCCAGCGGCCAGGGCGTCAGCAGTAAACCGGTTGCCACCTCACTCCGATGCAGGACGTTCTGCAGGAAGAAGGGTAGCGAAACCATTGCCAGCATCTGCGCGCAGAAGGAACAGACCGAGGTGCCCATCGACAGGCTGAAAATCGGAATACGCAGCAGATCAACCGGCAGCAGCGGCACCGCCATATTCAACTGACGACGAATGAAGAACCAGCCCACGACCAGCAGAACAACCACCTCTGACAGCACCAGCAGATGACTCTGGCCCTGAGCAAAACCGCTCAGTGCGGAGATGATCAGCCCAAAGAACAGGGCGTTCATGATCGCGCTGGGCACATCGAATTTCTGTGCCGTGGCTTTCTGCGGATTATCGGGCAGCGTGCGCAGCGCCAGCCACAGCGCAATCGCACCCAGCGGAACGTTAATCAGAAACAGCCATTTCCAGCTTGCTACCGACAGGATCGCGGCGGCCACCGTCGGGCCTGCTGCGGTCGAAACCGCCACCACCAGCGAATTGATCGCCATGCCACGTCCCAGATAGCGCTGGGGATAGATAATGCGTATCAGCGCGGTGTTCACACTCATCAGCGCCGCACCGCCTAGCCCCTGCAGCACGCGGGCAAAGGTCAGCATGGTGAGGGTGGTCGAGAAGGCGCAGAACAGTGACGTCGCTATAAACAGCGCCAGGCCCGTCTGGTAGACGCGGCGGTAGCCCAGCATATCGCCCAGAAAGGAGAGCGACAGCAGCGAGACGATAATCGCAATCTGATAGGCATTCACGATCCAGATCGACTGCGCCGGGCTGGCATTCAGCTCACGCGAAATGGTAGGCAGCGCAACGTTGGCAATCGCGCCATCCAGCACGGCCATAGTCAGGCCCAGCGCGATAGTGACGATAGCCAGATAGCGCTGACGCGTCGGTAATCCATCCTGAGGAGGAGAGAGTGTCATAAGTTAATTACTAAAGAGGGTGAATATCATCATGCTAATGAAATTAGCACTGAAATGCAGCGATCGCAGAGATAAAAAACTGTCTTAAAATATGACTTAACGGTTAAAGCATTGCTGCCATCCTGTGCCTCACTCTATACTGACAGTCCGTTCCATTTTTTTTGAAACAGATTTAACAAGGTGCGCGATGTCTTCTGCTGAAAATGATAAACAGCCCGATTCCGTCTCTTCGGTACTCAAAGTGTTCGGCATTCTGCAGGCGCTGGGTGAAGAGCGCGATCACGGTATCACTGAGCTCGCGCAGCGCGTGATGATGTCAAAAAGCACGGTCTACCGTTTTCTGCAGACCATGAAGTCGCTGGGCTATGTCACGCAGGAAGGTGAGAGCGAGAAGTACTCCCTGACGCTGAAGCTGTTTGAGCTGGGTGCTAAAGCGCTGCAGAACGTCGATTTGATCCGCAGTGCGGATGTGCAGATGCGTGAGCTGTCGCGTCTGACCAAAGAGACGATTCACCTGGGGGCGCTGGAAGAGGACAGCATTGTCTACATCCACAAAATCGACTCGCTCTATAACCTGCGGATGTATTCGCGCATTGGCCGTCGTAATCCGCTGCATACCACCGCGATTGGGAAAGTGCTGCTCGCCTGGCGCGACCGTAGCGAAGTTGAAGAGATTCTGCGGGAGGTGGAGTTCAAGCGCAGCACGGCCAATACGCTGTTAAGCGCGGAGGCGCTGATTACGACGCTGGATCAGGTCAGAGCGCAGGGCTACGGTGAAGATAACGAAGAGCAGGAAGAGGGATTACGCTGCCTGGCCGTGCCGGTATTCGACCGTTTCGGCGTGGTGATTGCGGGACTCAGTATCTCGTTTCCCACCATCCGTTTTTCAGAAGATGCCCGTCAGGATTATGTGGCGATGCTGCATCGCGCCGCGCGAACGCTTTCATCAGAGATGGGCTATCACGACTACCCGTTCTGAAAACAGCGGGCCATCCGGCCCGCTGTTATTGCTAATTATCGATCACTTCTCCGCTTTTCTTCAGCAACGGACAATCCGTCACGCCCACCACGCCACTGTCAGTATGCAGATACTGTGCACTGATCACGCCGCGTGCGGTCAGATAGCTGCACTGCAGGCCAAGTCCGGCGGCGTTCTTCGTACTGCCGGTTAACACGCCATAGCCGGTAAACAGCATCGCCAGCCAGATCACCGCCAGCAAGCCTATTGTGCGAATAAACAGTTTCATTGTGTCTCCTTGTGAAAGATAACTCAGCGCTCCACCTGGTGCTGCCGGTTATGATGATATCAGCATGCCTCGCTTTTCTGACGGGATCGATCAGAGATAACTGAAACGGCAAAATCTGCATTGATGTTAACCCCATTATCTTTTGCGATAGCGACAGGTAGAATGAACGGTTGTTAAATTTCCACTGAGTTTTACGAGGCAGTTATGAATGAGTTAGCCGCAAATACGGGACCCCTGGTCAGCTATGGCCTGCTGGTCATTATTTTGATTGTGGCGTTTATCGCCTGGTTCTTCGTTAACCGGGCCAGCGTGCGCGCCGGTGAGCAAATCCGTTTACTGGAGTCTTTGCTGGAAGAGCAGAAGAAACAGAATCAGCTGCTGCGCCGACTGATTGAAATGCAGCCCGGTGCCGGGGATAAAAAAGCCGAAGACGATAGCGAGAAGCGCGACTTTATCCGGTTAATCCCGGAACGTTAATCACAGCAGAGAGGCGGGATGGTCTGGAAAAATCCGTGGTATGACCGCAGTAAAGCGCACCACACGCCAGAGGGATTTCGTAATCCCGAACCGGAGTCGCGCAAGCCTGGCGATCTGCAGCGCTGGCGCAGGGAGCGCAAAGCGCAGGGGTTGCCGCAGCCACCGCAGCAGGGCTATGACGCGTTTATCGATCAATGGTGGCAGCCTGCCGAACTCAGCGGCAGTGACGATCGCATCTGGTGGCTGGGACATGCCGCTGTGCTGTTGCGGCTGAACGGGCAATATATCCTGATCGATCCCGCGCTCTCGTCACGCGCCTCGCCGCTGTCGTTTGCCGGGCCGCAGCGAAAAACACCAGCGCCGCTCAGCATCGCTGACCTGCCGCGTCTGGATGTCGTGTTGATTTCTCACAACCACTACGATCATCTTGATCGGCAGACGGTTAAAGCCATTGTCCGGCGGTTTCCGCAGGCCACCTTTATTGTGCCGCTGGGTCTGGCGGAGTGGTGCAGGGCGCGGGGCGTGAAAAACGTCCATCAGCTTGACTGGTGGCAGTCGTTAACGGTCGGCGACCTCTGCTTTGATGCGGTACCGGCACGGCACTGGAGCATGCGAACGCCTCGCGATCGAAACCGTTCGTTATGGTGCGGCTGGGTCGTGCGCTCTGCCTCCGTGCGCTTCTGGTTCTCGGGCGACAGCGGCTACAGCGATAGCCTGCTTGCGATCCCGGCCCGTCTTGGCCCGTTCAGCCTGGCCGCTTTACCGGTTGGCGCCTATGCACCCAAATGGTTCATGGCGAGCCAGCATATGGATCCCGACCAGGCGGTGGCGCTGTGGCAGGCAGCAGGCAGGCCGCTGACGCTGCCTATCCACTGGGGCGTGTTTGAACTGGCCGATGAGTCGCTGGATGCGCCACCGCAGGAACTGGCGGACGCACTGCGGCGGGCAAACGAGCAGAATGGCAGTTTCGCGCCCTGGCGAATAGGCGAAAGCCGTGGGCTGAATAATGGCAGCCAGGAATTATCTTAAAGCCTCCGGGATAAACAAATCCCGGCGGTTTTTTATCTGATATCAATTTTTCAAATCAAAAGTTAAATTTTTAATAAGTAAAATCGGCTTCGTTGCTTTTATTTGGAGCAAGGCTAATGTGTCTCTCCTGCTTTTGGTGCAAAAAATGTGTTATCTGTACGAAATAAAAGGCGCTGTACAGGATTGAAGCCCGGTTTTTGATAACTGTCACCGTTACCGCTTCGCTTATTAATTCTGTTATTGCCATATTTGTGAAATATTAATTTCTTATGGTATCCATCGGGTTAGCTCCGCTAACCGGGGCAGGAGAGGGCGCAGGCTGCACTGAGGCGTTATTCGCGCGGGTATTTGTAAACCTCAGATAACAGGCAATGTGAGCCTTCCGGCAATTATGTGCGCAGGCCTGCTGAGGGCTTAAAAATGGCTTGCCATTATTTTTAGGATATGTGATAACAATTCCTGAGTTAAACGAGGTACAGTTCTGTTTATGCATGGCATCTTCAGTAAAGAAGTACGAGTAAAGACGTTGACGTTGAATACCGCTTCCTTGCCGAACCTTAATTAGTGCCTCATGCAGTAATGTCTCTGGTTTTTCTGTATGACAGCCTTCGGGCTAAATAAACATCTAAAGGAATTTGCAAAATGGCAAAGATTAAAGGTCAGGTTAAGTGGTTCAACGAGTCTAAAGGTTTTGGTTTTATCACCCCTGCTGACGGCAGCAAAGATGTGTTCGTACACTTCTCTGCAATCCAGGGCAATGGTTTCAAAACCCTGGCTGAAGGCCAGAGCGTTGAGTTCGAAATTCAGGACGGCCAGAAAGGCCCGGCAGCAGTTAACGTCACTGCTATCTGATTCGACTCCGCCTCGGTGCATTGCACCCTGACACGGAATCTTAAAGCCCTGGCTCTTCAGCCGGGGCTTTCTTTATGCTTCCGATGCGGAAACGTTAAGGTTACACTGCGCCGCGTTATCTGATGCCGGAGCACCTTATGTCCCTGATTTGCCCTCTTTGTCACTCTCCTCTGACCTTCACCGACCGCAGCTGGTGCTGTGAAAATCGCCATCAGTTTGATCAGGCGAAAGAAGGCTACGTCAATCTGCTGCCCGTTCAGCATAAACGGTCGCGTGAACCGGGTGACAGTGCAGAGATGATGCAGGCACGACGGGAATTTCTTGAGGCGGGCTACTATCAGCCGCTGCGTGATCAGGTGGTGAGCCTCCTCACGCCGGTGCTGAATCAGCCAGCGTGCAAAATCCTGGATATCGGCTGCGGCGAAGGTTACTACACCGCCGCACTGGCCGAGGCGGCAAGCCAGGATGGGCAGGTCTATGGACTGGATGTGGCCCGGATGGCCATCCGGCTGGCGGCAAAACGCTATCCTGCGGTGCGTTTCTGCGTCGCCTCCAGTCAGCGTTTACCTTTTGCCGATCACTCTCTGGATGCGGTGGTACGCATCTACGCTCCCTGCAATGAAGCGGAACTGGCGCGCGTGCTGAAGCCGGGTGGACGGGTGCTGACCGTCACGCCCGGCCCGCATCATCTGCAGCAGTTTAAGGCGCTGATTTACCGCGAAGTGCAGTTGCATGTGCCGGAGCAGAAAGCCTATCCCGGATTCACGCAGGTGACTCAGCAGGCGCTGCAATACCCGATGGCGTTAACCGGCGCCGCGGCCACGACCCTGCTGCAGATGACGCCGTTTGCCTGGCGGGCGCGGGAGGAGGTCTGGCAAACGCTGCAGCAGAGCGAGCAGTTCAGCTGCGATGCCGACTTTAGCCTGACTGTGTGGCAGCGCGACTAACGCGCTTCTACCAGGGTGTTATAGATGCGCTCCAGATCGTCGAGTTGATGCACCGCAATCAGCAGGCGACGCTGTTCCAGCTGAATCACCAGAATGCCATCCTCAGAGAGATTCATGCCCTGAATCCGCCGGTAATCGATCCAGACACCGGCGTAAAATAACCCTTCATTCTTCATCAGCAGCGTGGGCTTTCGCAGCCAGAAGAGCCAGAAGGCCAGAAAACTCAGCACCATCAGCAGTGAGGTGGTGAGCTGCGGGCCGTGATGACTCACGTTGTTCCACAGCAGGATCAGCAGCAGGCCGATGAAAATCAGGCTGTCGGCTTTATGCTGCCTGCGCAGCGCAACCCGTAAGCGGGTGGGTCCATGCCGGCGCGGCAGAATGGCCTCATGGTAAACGGCAAACCCCATCAGGGCGACGATAAAACACGCAATTACCGCGTCGGTCAAAGACATCACATCTACCTCAAACAGGGTGAGCTCAGCCGGATGTGGCTCAGCTCACCACGCTCAAAAGCCGGGAGCAAAGGCTCCCGGCCGGGTGAAATTACAGACCGAGCAGGCCGATCCAGTAACCAAAGATACCGATAGCAAAGAAGCCTACGATAATCCACAGCGCGTTTACTTTACGGCGTAACAGCCACATACAGCCAAAGGTCAGCAGCAGCGGCACAATGCCCGGCATCAACTGGTCGAGGATCGACTGTACCGTGGTGACGGTAGTCTTTCCGGTGGAGTCGGTAATGCGCGACACCACCAGCGGGATGTTAACGTGCGTCCACTTGTTGACCAGCGCCCCCATGACAAACAGGCCCAGAATCGAGGCGCCCTCCGTGAGCTTCTGCAGAAAACCGCCGCCCATGTCGCTGACGATGTCGATCCCTTTGCGATAGCCATACGCCACGCCGTAATAGCGGGTCAGCAGGCGCGCCAGGTTAAACAGCACAAAGAACAGTAACGGACCCAGCAGACTGCCGCTCATTGCGATACCGGCACCCAGCGCAGCAAACACCGGACGCACGGTACCCCAGAAGATCGGGTCGCCAACGCCAGCCAGTGGTCCCATCAGGCCGACTTTCAGGCCATTAATCGCCGCGTCGTCGATGGGGGCGCCATTGGCACGCTGCTCTTCCATCGCCATGGTGACGCCCAGTACCGGCGCGGCCACATAAGGGTGGGTGTTGAAGAACTCCAGATGACGCTTAATCGCCTGCTTGCGCGCATCGTTGTTCTCCGGATAGAGACGGCGGATCACCGGCACCATTGAGAAGCAGAAGCCCAGCGCCTGCATACGTTCAAAGTTCCATGAACCCTGGAACAGGTTAGAGCGCATAAAGACGGCGCGAACATCGCCGGGCGTCAGTTTCTTTTCGACTTTCGTAATATCAACCATGTGCTCACCTGTTCCTTAATCGAGTTCGTTATCAAGATCGTTTGCGGCTGCTGCACCATTAGGTGCGCCCGCCACACGGTTGTATTTCGGGCTGAGCTGAATGTAGAGCACCGCCATGACCACGCCAATCACGCCCAGCGCCACCAGGTTAAAGTTGGTGAAGGCCGCGGTGACGAAACCGAGGTAGAAGAATGGCATCAGGTAGCCTGCGCGCATCATGTTGATGACCATCGCGTAACCGACCACCACAATCATGCCTCCGGCGATATTCAGGCCGTTGGTGACCACTTCAGGAATTGAACTGAGCAGGGCGTGAACCGCACTGGTGCCGACCGAAATCGCCACAATCAGCGCCGGGATGGCGATACGCATCGCCTGTAACAGCAGGGCAGAGACATGGATCCAGGAGATGGCGGTGAGATTCCCTTTTTCGGCGGCTTTGTCTGCCGCGTGCTGGAAGGCCACGGTCAGCGTACGCACGATAATGGTCAGCACCTGTCCGGCGGCAGCCAGCGGAATTGCCAGTGCGATACCGGCACCGACGCTCTGACCGCCAGCAATGACCAGAATGGTCGAGATGATGGAGGCGAGGGCGGCATCAGGAGCCACAGCGGCACCGATGTTCATCCAGCCCAGCGCAATCATCTCCAGCGTACCGCCGATGATAATGCCGGTTTTCATATCACCCAGCACGATACCAATCAGGGTACAGGCGACCAGCGGACGGTGAAACTGGAACTCATCCAGAATCGATCCCATACCGGCAATACAGGCGACAATAAAAATCAAAATAATTTGTAGCGAGGTTATTTCCATCATACTTCTTGTCCTCAGCAGGATAACGACGAGCCCGGAAACGCAGGCGCAGAAGTGCTTCTGTTATGCGTTAACTTTCGCAATCAGATCCATCATCTTCAGTTTCTGGTCACTGGAAACTTTACGCACTTCCAGTTCGATATTGCGTTCATTGAGTTTGCGGAAGGCGGCAATATCTTTTTCATCAACCGAGACCGCATTGTTGACCTGGGTTTTCCCCTGGCGGAACGCCATGCCGCCGATATTCACCGTTTTAATATCCACACCCTGTTCCACGACGCGCAGAACATCGGTGGGATTGGTAAACAGCAGCATCACGCGATCCTGACCATACTTCGGGTTATTCCACACCCGCACCATTTTATCGACATCCACCACATGGGCCGTCACCCCTGGCGGGGCAACCTGCGTCAGCAGGGTCTTACGCACATGATCTTTAGCGACTTCATCGCTGACCACAATAATGCGCTGAACGTTGGTTTCTTTTGTCCAGCGCGTCGCGACCTGGCCATGAATCAGACGGTCATCAATGCGCGTCAGCCCGATTTTCATGTGATCGCCGGGTGCCATCGGCTTAGCCGGTTGCGCCGCAGCGGCCGGTTTGACCGCAGCCGGTGCCGGTTCGGCCTCTTTGGCCTTCAGAGCTTTAACCCCTTCACGGCCCGTCTCCACGGCGATGGCGACCAGTTCGTCAAAGCCGGGATCGTCATCGCGCGCCATCAGGGTTTCGACCAGCATCGGGATATTGACCCCGGCGATGACCTCATGCTGGGGTTTATCGACCACGATACGGCTGGCCGCATTAAACGGGCTGCCCCCCCAGGTATCGACTAAAAACAGGACCCCTTTGCTGGTATCCAGTTCTGCCAGTCGTGCCTGATATTTTTCAATCAGTGTTTCTGCATTTTCACCGGGGACAAAATCTATCCAGCCGACATTGTCCTGCTCGCCCAACAGCATTTCTGCTGTTTTCAGCAGTTGTTCCGCTGCCCAGCCGTGTGTACCAATTACTATCGCAATGGTCACGTGCTACCTCCGTTCGCTTGAGATGCTCATCTGAGTCAATGAACTGTATTGAGTCATGCTTATCTGTGTTACCGGGTGATTCGACCTGCTGTGATAGCGTCGAAAAAACAGGGGTTAACACCGTCAAGGCGGTAAAGTCGCGATTTATTTTAGTGATCGAAAAAATAAATTTTGTGATGTCTGTCAGTTATTCATTCCGTTAATTCGCCAGTTGCCTGTTTTATGCGGCCGATCATTCATCATGCAGATTGTAAAAATAAGAAAATTTTTTGACGCAATTCCCCGACCTGATACATTAACGTTCTGTTTATTACTCAGGAGTAACGGGCTTCAGCCCACCTTTATGGATCGTCACCGACGTCGCTTAATCTGTTCTTTGCGCCTGCTGGCGCGTCACCCTTCGCCTCGCGGCGTTTTCACCGCTTTACCGACCTTCCGGATGTCACGCTTCGCTGCGCTGATAAGCACCGGCTCACTCAGTTCCCTGTTCTGGAGTCATAAATAATGGAATTTTTATTCGACCCCTCAATCTGGGCGGGTTTGCTGACGCTCGTCGTACTGGAAATCGTGCTGGGTATTGATAACCTGGTGTTCATTGCCATTCTGGCCGACAAACTGCCGCCAAAGCAGCGTGATAAAGCCCGTTTAATCGGCCTGTCGCTGGCACTGGTGATGCGTCTGGGCCTGCTGTCGCTGATCTCCTGGATCGTTACGCTGACTACGCCTCTCTTCAGCGTAGGCGGTTTCAGCTTTTCCGGACGTGATTTAATCCTGCTGCTTGGTGGTTTCTTCCTGTTATTCAAGGCGACCATGGAGCTGCACGAGAGGCTGGAGAACCGTCAGCTTGATGGTTCCGCTAATCGGGGATATGCCAGTTTCTGGGCTGTGGTGTTACAGATTGTGGTGCTGGACGCCGTCTTCTCGCTGGATGCCGTAATCACCGCTGTGGGTATGGTTAACAACCTGCCGGTGATGATGACCGCCGTGGTGATTGCGATGGGTGTGATGCTGCTGGCGTCAAAACCGTTAACTAACTTCGTTAATGCGCATCCGACCGTGGTGGTGCTGTGTCTGAGTTTCCTGTTGATGATCGGTCTGTCGCTGGTGGCAGAAGGCTTTGGCTTCCATATTCCGAAAGGTTACCTGTACGCGGCCATTGGCTTCTCGATTCTTATTGAGCTGTTTAACCAGATTGCGCGTCGTAACTTTATCCGGCATCAGTCTAATCGTCCGATGCGTGAGCGCACCGCAGAGGCGATTCTGCGACTGATGGGTGGCCGTAACCGTGCCCAGACAGCCAGCAACAGCAATAGCACCAGCAACACCAGCAGCAGCGAAGAGGCTGCGCGGGCAGAAGCGATGCCGCAGGAAGCGTTTAAAGATGAAGAGCGCTATATGATTAACGGTGTGCTGACCCTGGCGTCCCGCTCGATTCGCAGCATCATGACGCCGCGCGGTGATATCTCCTGGGTGGATGCGAATCGTCCGGTGGATGAGATTCGCGGTCAGCTGCTGGATACGCCACACAGCCTGTTCCCGGTCTGTCGGGGTGAGCTGGATGAGATCGTCGGCGTCGTGCGTGCCAAGGAGCTGCTGGTGGCGCTGGAGCATGGCACCGACGTCGCGACGTTTGCCGCTAACACGCCGACCATTGTGGTGCCGGAGACGCTGGATCCGATCAATCTGCTGGGCGTGCTGCGTCGTGCCAAGGGCAGCTTCGTGATTGTCACCAACGAGTTTGGCGTGGTTCAGGGTCTGATAACCCCGCTGGACGTGCTGGAAGCGATTGCGGGTGAATTCCCGGACGAAGATGAAACGCCGGATATCATTGCGGATGGTGATGGCTGGTTAGTGAAAGGCGGAACGGATCTGCACTCGCTGCAGCAACTGCTCGACTTCCATGAACTGGTCGATCCGACAGAAGACCACGCCTCGCTGGCGGGCCTGCTGATTGAGCAGAAAGGGCAGTTACCGCTGCCTGGCGATGTGATTGATATCACTCCGCTGCACTTCCAGATCATCGAAGCGACGGACTACCGTATCGATCTGGTGCGTGTCACTAAAGATAAACCGCACGACGAGGATGAAGAGAGTTAATGCTTCACGTTGTTGCTGAGGCGCTGCCGGTCTGACCGTCAGCCCTGAATCTCCCCGACAGCCGCTGCTTCAATGCCGCGGCTGTTTTTTTGTCTGTGAGGGGAGTAAGGGCTGTACGGCGCTGAAGCTGAAATTATTGGTGGACATCAGCCTGATGCAGTAACAGCCATGCCGGAAAATCCTGCAGCGGCATCGGACGGGCAAAATAGTAGCCCTGCAGATGATCCACGCCGCGTTCACGCAGGTAATCCGCCTGCTCAGCCGTTTCCACCCCCTCGGCCACCAGACTGATATTCAGGCGCTGGGCCAGCGAAATCACCATATCCGTCACCGTGGCGTTAATCGCATCAGTGCCGATGGCTGCAGTGAAAATCTTGTCGATCTTCAGCACATCGGGCTGCAAATCTTTCAGGTAGGAGAGCGAGCTGTGACCGGTGCCGAAATCATCGATCGCCAGCCGGACGCCGATATCATGCAGTTGCGCAATCACCGACTGATCCACCACCGGCAGGGCATCCCGCTCGGTAAGTTCCACCACCAGTTTTGGCACTGGCGTAGCCGGCCACCAGATGTTTTGCAGATCCTCAAGAATGGCGCGGTCACGGAAATGACTGGCGGCAACGTTGATGGCGATATGGAAGGCGGGATCCCGGGGGAGCTGGGGTAATTCTCTCACCACCTCATTCAGCACAAAGCGCGTCAGCGGCTTAATCAGATTCTGGCGCTCGGCCAGAGGAATAAAGACGTCCGGCGCCACCCAGCCCTGACGGGCATTATGCCAGCGCAGCAGCAGCTCAATGCCGTCGCACTCACCGCTTCTGCTGTTGATCAGCGGCTGACAATAAACCATGAACTCTTTGGCGGTGATGCCATAACTGATTTGCCAGCTCAGGCTCATGCGATTTGCGGTCGCCAGCCAGACGATATAGCCCATCAGCAGACTCAGCAGCAGCGCCAGCGGCAGCTGTGAGGGAAGTGTCGCCAGCGCCAGCCGGGTCGGAGAAGGGCCATAGAGGGTCAGCGTAAACGGATAGCGCAGCGAGCCCTGCTCATAACTCACTTCATCGTCTGACGCCACCGTGGACTCAATCATTGGATTGCCATACTCAAGGCTCTCTCCGTTGACATTAAAAACGGCGCGTTCCACCCACGGCAACTGCGGTTCCAGCAGATAGTTGCTCATCATTTCGATGTTAATCACCTGCAAAATGCCGGAGCGGTTGTCCTGGCTTTTTGGCGTCCACAGCATCAATATCGGCGAGCCTTTCAGCAGATATTGATCGGTTGAAAGCGTCATACGCTGGCCGTTATAGGCGAGATCGGGATAGGTCTGGCTGAAGGGGATATTACGGGGTCCGTAAACACTGGAGCAGTAGAGCACATCGTTATCCACCAGCAGGATCGCCCGCAGCGTCTGCAGAGAGGAAATTTTTTCAATCAGCGGAAAACGCACATCGTTACAGGGAACGCCAACCAGACCCAGCGTGTTATTGGCGGACACCTCCAGCGGTGAAAACATCCGGTCAAACCGCATAATGGCTTTGTCGGCGAAATCCATCGCCTGCTGTTCGATACGTGACTTCTCTTCAATATAGCGAAAGGCCAGCGTTAATATCATCACCACAAGGGCGATTGAAAGTGCAATAAGCAAACGCTTGCGTCTGAATTGTCCAACAAATTGCTGGGCCATAAACATCAGTATCCACCTTCCCAAAAAGCCACAATAAAGCAAAAATTACGGGGTAAGTATCGGCACGGCCAGGTCAATATTGAGGCCGGAACAGAGAAAAGCGGGTCTGGTAAGCTGCATAAGCCGGACGGCTGTGCGGAAATCACTCTACCGTTTAATCCTGCGCTGAGATAGCGCAGGATACGGATTTTATTACGTTTGCACGTAATTTTAACATTGAATCGTTTCGCTTAATCACACTGTACTTTAATCGCCAGGCCACCACGCGACGTTTCACGATACTTCGCGTTCATATCTTTGCCGGTTTCATACATGGTCTCGATGACTTTATCCAGTGAGACGCGGGGGGCACTGGTGCGACGAAGCGCCATGCGCGCCGCGTTAATCGCTTTAACCGAGGCAATCGCATTACGCTCAATGCAGGGCACCTGAACCTGACCCGCCACCGGATCACAGGTCAGCCCCAGGTTATGCTCCATGCCGATTTCAGCGGCCACGCAGACCTGCTCCGGACTGCCGCCCAGCAGCTCAGCCAGACCGGCGGCCGCCATCGAACAGGCCACGCCCACTTCACCCTGACAGCCCACTTCGGCACCTGAAATCGAGGCGTTCATTTTATACAGCACGCCAATGGCGCCAGAGGCGAGGAAATAGCGCAGGAAAATATCGGGCGTCACCGGCTCGATGAAGTGATCGTAGTACGCCAGCACCGCAGGCACGATACCGCAGGCTCCGTTTGTCGGCGCGGTCACCACACGTCCGCCCGCAGCGTTCTCTTCGTTGACCGCCAGCGCATACATATTGATCCAGTCGATAACAATCATCGGATCGCTGGAGTGCTTGTCAGAGGAAGTCAGCAGGCGACGCAGTGAAGCGGCACGACGCGGCACGCGCAGCGGGCCAGGCAACACGCCCTCGGTATTCAGACCGCGATTGATACAGGCCTGCATCGTCTGCCAGATGTTGGTGAAATAGGCGTGGATCTCATCGCGGCTGTGCAGCGCCAGCTCGTTTTTCATCACCAGGCCCGAGAGCGACAGACCGGTTTCACGGCAGTGCGCCAGCAGATCTTTGGCGGAGTGGAACGGCCAGGGCACAGAGACTTCATCCAGTGCTGACTGACCGAAGTGCTCTTCATCCACGATGAAACCGCCGCCCACGGAGTAATAGGTTTTCGACAGGATCAGCAGATCGCCCGCGAACGCCAGCAGGCGGAGGCCATTCTCATGCAAAGAAAGGTTTTCACTGCGGAACACCATGCCGCCTTCCCGCGGGAAATCGACTTCATGCGCGCCTTTCGCCAGCAGCAGTCGCTCACGCTGTTCGACATCTTTAATAAACGCGGGGATCGCATCAATATCCACCGTGTCCGGCGATTCGCCCGCCAGACCCATAATAATGGCGATATCCGTGTGATGGCCTTTGCCGGTCAGAGACAGAGAGCCGTAAACATCCACGGCGATCCGGGTGACGTCCTGCAGCTTTCCCTGTTCGCACAGCAAATCCACAAACTGCTTACCCGCTTTCATCGGGCCGACAGTATGCGAACTCGAGGGGCCGATGCCCACTTTGAACATGTCGAAAACACTAATCACAGGTGACACTCCTCACAATTATTCTCAGTCTGCCGGGGCAGTTTATGGCGCCCATAGTAATAGTCATGCACCAGGAAAGAGCAGCTTTTCGCATGAAATAAACTTATCAAAACCAATAGAAAAAATTATAGCGCAGCCCGGCAGTTTACTGACGGGCCATTGAGGGAAAAACAGGCAAAAAGGGGTCAGAATGCGATCTGGGCACTCAGGGAACGGATAATTCCTGCTGTCATGCCCCACACCAGATAATCCTGATAGCGCGACAGCCAGACCGGGTGACGTACGCCAGCCCGATGCACCTCCAGCGCGCTGTAGCGGCTGAGCTGCAAAGCCTCGGCCAGCGGCATCTCAAAGGCGCTGCTGACTTCGTCCGGATTAATCGTTAACCGCACATCGGCCGGAATAATGCCCAGCACTGGCGTCACCTGAAAGCCCGTGCTGCTGGTGACGGCAGGCAGCGCGCCTAATATCTCGACCTGCTGCGGATCGATGCCGACCTCTTCCTGCGCCTCTCGCAGGGCGGTGGCGATCAGCGAGGCGTCGGTGTCATCCTGCATCCCGCCAGGAAAGGCGACCTGTCCGGCGTGTTTGCGCAGGGCGTGCGAGCGCTGTGTCAGCAACAGGCCCGGTTCAGGCCGCGCGACGATCGGTACCAGCACCGCCGCATGGCGTCCGGAGAGGCGCTGCGTGCTGCGGGCAGGCTGCTGCAACAGAAAACGGCTGCGGAAAACCTCAAGCGTCAGAGCCAACTGAACCTCCTGTCTGTTCCAGAGCCGGTAAAATCCGGCTGACTTTGTCGAGCGTCTCCTGATACTCCGCCTGCGGATCGCTGTCTGCCACCAGCCCGCCACCGGCGGCACAGTAGAGCTGCTGACCTTCGGCGATCAGTGTGCGGATAGTGATACTGGTATCCATCCGGCCACACAGGCTGATATAGCCGATACTGCCGCACCAGGCATTGCGCCGATGCGGTTCCAGCTCATCAATGATCTCCATCGCCCGGATCTTGGGCGCACCGGTAATGGAGCCGCCGGGAAAACAGGCGCGCAGCAGATCGGTGGCCTGCAGGCTGTCAGGCAGCTGTCCCCGCACCGTGCTCACCAGATGATGTACGGCGGGGAAGGGTTCAACCACAAACAGCTCCGGCACTGTGACCGAGCCGGGCAGCGCCACACGGCCAATATCATTGCGCAGTAAATCGACAATCATCAGGTTTTCGGCCCGGTCTTTTTCCGCATGACGCAGCGACTCTGCCTGTTGTGCATCGGCAATCGGATCCTCGCAGCGTGGCCGGGTTCCTTTGATCGGTCGGGTTTCGATCTGCCTGTTATTCAGCGACAGGAAGCGCTCTGGCGACAGACTGAGGATCGTACTGTCAGGCAGGCGCAGAAAAGCGCTGAACGGCGCGCGGTTAGCCTGATTAAGAAGTGTAAACGCCTGCCACTCATCACCCTGATAACCCGCCTGAAACCGCTGCGCCAGGTTAACCTGGTAACAGTCACCGGCCTGAATATAGGCCTGAACCGCGGCAAAGCGCGCCGCGTAATCGTCATAGGTCAGATTAGAGCGCCAGCGACTGGTCAGTGAAAAGGGCATGACATCGCGCGCGGGCCACTGCGCCAGCCAGGCGGCGCGTGCTTCGGCGTTGTTCAGTGCCACCAGGGTCAGGGTTTGCTGATGATGGTCGGCAATCAAGGCCCAGTCATAGATCCCCACCGCCATGTCCGGCGTTGTGAGATCGGCGGCGGCATTTTGGGGCAGCGACTCAAACCGGCGGCCCAGATCATAACCAAACAGGCCCAGCGCACCGCCCTGAAACGGCAGGGCCTCGCTGGCCGCGGGCGTGATGCCCAGCGCATCACACTGCTGCTGCACCAGCAGCAGCGGGTCGGCCGTCGATTCGGTCGTGCCGGTCTCGTCGCTGACGATGGTGATCGCATCACGGGTCACCAGCGTGGCGCGGGGATCGGCGGTCAGGATATCAAAGCGGTTATCGCTGTGACTGGCCTGCGCGGAGGAGAGCAGCATCGCCCAGGGCAGATGGGCAAGGGTGGCGAAACGCTGAGTCAGCGCATCCGGGGTATAATCAAGCGTGAGGGTTTCAACAATCATCGGGCAGACAAATCAGAAAGCAAAGAGGCGGTCAGACTGACATATTTTTTCCTGACTGGCACCTGTTAGTTCCACGTGGGATACTGTCTGACCCAACGCAGGAGTGAAACATGTTTATTGGATTACCGGCTCTCTCACATGAGCAGCAACAGCAGGCCGTCGAACGTATTCAGGAGTTGATGGCGGGTGGTTTATCGAGCGGTGAAGCGATCGCCCAGGTGGCGCAGGAAATCCGGCAGAATCACAAGGGCGAACGTGTCAGGGCGATGTTCGACGACGAAGATGACGAACACGAAGAAGCGTAACGCCCTGAATTATTAACGTGCGGCGATAATTTTAATTTCGATTTTGTACTTTGGATTCAGCAGCCCGGCCTGTACGGTACAGCGCACCGGCGCATTGCCTGGCGAGACCCAGGCGTCCCACGCGCGGTTCATGGCAGGGAAATCGGCTTTATCCACCAGAAACAGCGTCGCATCCAGGATCTTACTTTTATCACTGCCGAGGCGGGTCAGGATCGCGTCAATGACCGCCAGCGCATTGGCAGTCTGCGCTTCAGCGTCGGCATCCAGATTCTCTGGCACACTGGTGTAATAGATCGTGTCGTTATGAATAACGGCTTCGGACATGCGATGTTCCGGGTCAATGCGGGTAATACTCATCGGTTTCTCCCTGGTTAATTGCGCATTAGCCTGGCACACTCCTGATATCGCTGTCACCCCTATCGCTTTACAGGCAACGTTCAACAATCGCCTGTCTGTCCGCCATCACATCCGGGGACATCCTGAATGTGGTGAAATATTTCACATCGGCTCCTTTTCGACGGGGCGAAACATCTGCAAATATCGAATCTTCCCAGGTAAAGACGCTGATTTCGTTGCCGTTCGGCTGGGTGTGGGTGGTGTTATCCCGTGCAATGACGCTGGTGGTGGACCAGCCGCGATAGATACAGTCGCTGAGCTGAGGAACGGTGCGGGTGCTTTGACCCTGAAAAACAGGTTGCTGCAGACGAGCCTGTTCAGGGGTAGGAGCCTGGCAGCCGCAGAGCAGCAGCACGCCAGCCAGAGAGCCGATGCGGACATAGTTCATAACGTTCCTCCGCCTGAGTCAGGCAGTCGGGTTAAGGCCATCTGCTTCACACCGCCTGATCGGCAATGTTAAGCCAGTCTCAGCACGTCAGCCTACGGGTGCCACATCCCAACGGTAAGCTGATTTAATCATTATAATCCGGGCCGTTGTTTCCTCGCGGCGTTCCTCTGCATTTGATAACTGCATCACACTGTTACGCGGGCAGTTTCTGAGATGGGCTATCCAACTGAAATGACATTATCGGGTGGGAAGAGGCGCGGAATCAGGGGCGCTACCGGATTAAAAATGTTATAAATCAGCCGTGAAATCGCGCCACAGGATGAGGAGTAGAGCATGGCGAATACGCAGTATCTGTTTTGGGTTATGGCTGGCGCACTGACGCTGCTGTTTATTGTTATCGCGGCGTTTGTGGGTTTATCCAAAGGCACCAGGCCGGGAGTGATCACCTTTGCGGTGCTGTTCATCCTCATGCTGGTGGGTGCGCTCTACATACACCATTAGCGCCATGAGGTGAGGTCGTTTTCAGTCTCTTACAGCAATTTTACGTCTGGCTCACAGTTCAGGCGGAAAATGTGCGGCCGGTGATAACGGTTAACTATGCTCAGTTGAAATAGCAGCACCGCTATTTATCACCGGAGGTAATTATGTCTGAACGTCCTGATTACGATGAACCGCTGCCAGATGATGCCGAAATCTATCCGGAAGATGAAGAGGATGAGGAAGACGATCCGTCAGAAAAGGATGTTTAGCCCTCAGAAAAGGCTGTCTGACGACGTTCTGATCTTCTGAATGCTGGCCTGTACCGCAAAACCGCGCAAAACCCCGGGTCGCGCCGTTTTGCGGATTTTCAGGTTCTTCGCTTTGCTTCTTTCCTCGCTGTTTCAGGCTTATGCCTGCCGAAAATCCTTTTCGGAACTTGCACCCCCGTTAATTCCCGCAGACTGTCCGGTTTATTCAGATATTCGTCTAAAAAATCCGCTTAAATAAAGCGGTTTATTCAGTGTTGTTAATTTCATTAACATTGATGAAAAATTTAAACTCTTTATTTATTCTGATTTTGATTTACCGCATTTTGTCACCTTGCTGATTTTAAGGTGAGCGAAATATTATTCCTGCCGCAAATGAGCTTATTAAGCAGGGAAAAAATGAAACGACTAAAAATGTTAAGTCTGGCTGCGGCGATCTCTTTCATCAGCGTAGCGGGGGCGGCAGAACCGCACTGGACGTATGAAGGCAAGGCGGGCCCGGCGCACTGGAGTGAACTGAGCAGTGACTTTCATCTCTGTCATGAAGGTAAATCTCAGTCGCCCATCAATATCAAAGATCCGATTGAGGGACATTTACAGGCCCTCGACCTGGCTTACCATACGTCAGCCGAGAAAGTGATCAACAATGGTCACACGATTCAGGTGACCGTTGATGAAGAAGATGACTTTGTTCTGGACAGTGAAAAGTTCACTCTGCGTCAGTATCACTTTCATACGCCGGGTGAAAACCAGATCAATGGGGAAACTTTTCCCCTTGAAGCGCACTTTGTACACAGCAAAGCGGATGGAGATCTGGCCGTGGTCGCGGTGATGTTTAAAGTCGGTAAAGCGAACCCAGCGCTGGCACCGTTGATTGCTGCAATGCCGAAAAAGGAAAACCAGCAGATAACCATTAATCGGCAGGTCAATCTGCGAGACCTCTTCCCGGAAGACCTGCACTATTATCGTTTCAGCGGCTCTCTGACAACGCCACCCTGCAGCGAAGGTATTCGCTGGCTGGTGATGAAACAGCCGGTCACGCTGTCTCAGGTACAGCTCGACGCCTTTAAGCAGGCGCTGAAAACCACCAACAATCGTCCGGTGCAGCATCTCAATGGTCGGATGATAGTCGAGTAATCACCGCGCTTCATGCACACTGTGCGCCGCAGATTCGCCTTCAGGCGTAACGGCACAGCGAGCAGGACTTTTCAGGCGGCCAGTAGCCGCCTTTTTTCACGTCTGCCAGAGACGATCCCGGGTCACTGGCTGACGCACCTGAAACCCCTTAAAATCGCTAAGCTTTTGATAAATATGAATTTTGATTTGTTGATCCAATACTGACATAATTACAGTGTTTTTGCCGTTCTTAGTGAGGGTATGTGGCAGACGATTTTGCAGTGGATGGCGCTCTGGCGCTGGCGATCGCAGGCTTTAAGCCGCGTGAAGCACAACGTGAGATGGCGCAGGCGGTATCTGAAGCCGTAAAACAGCAGGGTGAACTGGTGGTCGAAGCCGGAACAGGCACCGGTAAAACCTATGCTTACCTGGCACCCGCCTTGCGGGCCGGTAAAAAAGTGATTGTCTCCACCGGATCCAAAGCGCTGCAGGATCAGCTCTATGGCCGCGATCTGCCCACCATGGTTAAGGCGCTGAAGTTCAAAGGGAAAACTGCCCTGCTGAAAGGGCGCTCCAACTATCTCTGTCTGGAACGCATGGAACAGCAGTCGATGGCGGGCGGCGATCTCACCGTGCAGGCGCTGACCGATCTGGTCACGCTGCGCAGCTGGTCCTCACAGACCGAAGATGGCGACATCAGTAGCTGTGGGGGTGTCACCGAAGACAGTCCGGTCTGGCCGCTGGTCACCAGCACCAACGACAACTGCCTTGGCACCGACTGCCCGCGCTATAAAGAGTGTTTCGTGGTTAAAGCGCGTAAGCGCGCCATGGACGCCGATGTGGTCGTCGTCAACCACCACCTGTTTCTGGCTGACCTGGTGGTGAAAGAGGGCGGTTTTGGCGAACTCATTCCTGAAGCAGATGTGATGATCTTCGATGAAGCCCATCAGCTGCCTGATATCGCCAGTCAGTATTTTGGTCAGCAACTCTCCAGCCGTCAGTTACTCGATCTCGCTAAAGACATTATTACCGCCTACCGCACCGAAGTGCGTGATGCGCAGCAGCTGCAAAAATCCGCTGACCGCCTGGCGCAATGCGCGCAGGATTTCCGCCTGTCATTGGGCGATCCTGGCTACCGCGGTAATCTGCGCGAACTGCTGAGCGATAACCAGATTCTGCGTATGTTCACCCTGCTGGATGATGCGCTTGAGCTGTGTTACGACGTTATCAAACTCTCCCTCGGGCGTTCAGCCCTGCTGGACGCCGCCTTTGAGCGCGCCGCGCTTTACCGTACCCGGTTAAAACGGCTGCGGGCGATTAATGAGCCGGGCTATAGCTACTGGTATGAATGCACCTCGCGTCATTTTATCCTGGCCCTGACGCCGCTCTCGGTAGCCGAACGCTTCCGTGAGGTGATGGATAATCGTAAAGCCGCATGGATCTTTACCTCAGCAACCCTGGCGGTCGATGAGAAGATGGCCCACTTCGCCGAGCGGCTGGGTGTGAATGCGGCAAAGAGCCTGATTCTGAACAGCCCGTTCGACTTTGCGAAACAGGCCCTGCTCTGCGTGCCGCGCAATCTGCCTGAACCTAACCGTCCCGGCGGCGCACGCCAGCTGGCCGCGATGATGAAGCCGCTGATTGATGCTAATAAAGGGCGTTGCTTCTTCCTCTGCACGTCGCACCTCATGATGCGTGAGCTGGCGGCAGAATTTCGCGCCTCAATGACGCTGCCGGTGCTGGTGCAGGGTGAAACCAGCAAAGGTCAGTTACTGAAGCAGTTTATCGACAAGGGCAATGCCCTGCTGGTGGCGACCAGCAGCTTCTGGGAAGGCGTGGACGTACGGGGTGATGCCCTGTCGCTGGTCATTATCGACAAACTGCCGTTCACGTCGCCGGAAGATCCGCTGTTAAAAGCCAGAATGGAAGATTGCCGCATTCGCGGCGGCGATCCCTTTACGGATGTGCAGCTGCCGGATGCGGTGATCACCCTGAAGCAGGGCGTGGGACGGTTAATCCGTGACACTGACGATCGTGGCGTGCTGGTGATTTGCGATCAGCGGCTGGTTTCCCGCCCTTATGGCGCGCTGTTTCTCAACAGCCTGCCGCCGACCCCACGCACCCGCGACATTGACCGGGCCATCGCCTTTATCCGCCAGCAACCCGAACCAGACGCGTAATTTTATGCTAAGATGCGCGCCGTTTTCTTTCTTCTGAGGTAGTCATGTCAGCCCGAATTTTAGCGCTGGATACGGCGACAGAAGCCTGTTCAGCTGCCTTGCTGAATCAGCAACAGATTGATGCCCGATTCGAGATCGCCCCGCGCGATCACACCCAGCGTATTTTACCGCTGGTCGAGGAGCTCCTGCTGGCGCAGCAGCTGGAACTGACCGATCTGGACGCGCTCGCTTTTGGTCGCGGCCCCGGCAGTTTTACCGGCGTGCGGATTGGCATTGGTATTGCGCAGGGCCTGGCGCTGGGTGCCTCACTGCCGATGATCGCGGTCTCTACCCTGGCGACGCTGGCGGAAGGCGCAGGGCGTCTGCACGGGGCAACCCGGGTGTTAACCGCTATCGATGCGCGCATGGGTGAGGTCTACTGGGCCGAATATCAGCGTGACGCGCAGGGTGCCTGGCAGGGCGAAGCCAGCGAAAGCGTGCTGTCACCCGAGGCGGCACTGGCGCGGATGCAGGCGCTGTCTGGCGAATGGATGACCGCCGGCACTGGCTGGCAGGCTTATCCAGCCCTGCAGCAGGGACACAATCTGACCCTGACCGCCAGTGACGTTACCCTGCCTGCCGCACAGGATATGCTGCCGCTGGCGACCCTGGCGCTGGCGCAGGGGAATACGCTGCTGCCGGAGACGGCAGAGCCGACGTATCTGCGAAATGAAGTCGCCTGGAAAAAATTACCTGGCCGGTAAAATGCACGCAACTTATTGTTATGCGTCCAGTCTAAGTCTTTACCTAACGGGAGAACGTCTATGTCGTCAATGTGTGGTAAAGGGCTTTCAGGTCTGCTGCTGACCTGTGTGCTGGCGTTAACCGGTTGTGTCTCCATTCCTGACACGCTGCAGGGCAGTTCACCTCAGCCGCAGCAGGATCTGTTGCGGGTCATGAGCGATCCTTCGCTCTTTGTCGGGCAGGAATCGCGCTTTGGCGGCAAGGTCGTGAATGTCACTAACCTTAACGGCAAAACCCGGCTTGAGATTGCGGCGCAGCCGCTGGATGACAGCGCCAGACCGCGTCTGGGTGCGGCCTCGGTTGGACGGATTTATGCGGACATCCACGGCTTTGTCGATCCGGTGGATGTGAAAAACCAGTATGTCACGGTGCTGGGTACGCTGAAGGGCACGGAGCAGGGCAAAATTGGTGAGGCAGATTACAAATTTGCAGTCATCGATGTGCGGGGTTATCAGCGCTGGCGCCTTGCTCAGCAGGTAACGGCACCGCCTCAGCCGATGGATCCCTGGATCTGGTACGGCCCGACCCGCCATCGCGGCGGATACTGGGGGCCGAATCCCTACTGGGGCATGGTCAACAGCGGCCCGACAGAGGTCCAGACAATACTGACCGAGTAATGTACAACGGATTTTATCCAGCCCGGTCGCGGTGCTCGCTGCCGGGCTTTTTATTGGCCTGATTTCTTAGCACGAAATTTAGTGATGCACTTCGCAACCTCAACATGCCGAAACAGGCAAACTGGTACAATCAGTTAAAATATTGTTAACAAACCAGATTGGCTGAGGCAGCGATGGAAATACAACATAATTATCGGGGTGGATCCTTGAATAAGGTTTGGCTGAAACGCTACCCGGCAGATGTGCCTGCCGAAATAAGTGCAGATCGTTACACCTCGCTGGTGGATCTGTTTGAGCAGGCTGCAAAACGCTACGCCGATCAACCCGCGTTCGTGAACATGGGTCAGAAAATGAGTTACCGTCAGCTGGAAGAGAAGAGCCGCGCATTTGCCGCCTATCTCCAGCAGCAGCTGGGCCTGAAAGCGGGTGACCGCGTGGCCCTGATGATGCCTAACCTGCTTCAGTATCCGGTGGCCCTGTTTGGTGTGCTGCGCGCGGGTATGGTGGTGGTCAATGTGAACCCGCTCTACACGCCGCGTGAGCTGAAGCATCAGCTCAATGACAGCGGAGCCAGCGCCATCGTCATCGTTTCGAATTTTGCCCACACCCTGGAAAAAGTGGTGGCGGACACCGCAGTGCGTCACGTCATCCTGACCCGCATGGGCGATCAGCTGGCGCCGATAAAAGCGACGCTGGTTAACTTTGTCGTCAAATATGTGAAGAAGCTGGTGCCGAAGTATCATCTGCCGGGTGCTATCTCCTTTCGCCAGGTCCTCGAAGTGGGCGCCACGCTCGATTATCAGCGTCCGACCGTCTCGAATGACGATCTCGCCTTCCTGCAGTACACCGGCGGCACAACCGGCGTGGCCAAAGGGGCAATGCTGACCCATCGCAACATGCAGGCGAATCTGGAGCAGACCCGCGCGACCTACGGCAAAGTGCTGCGCGACGGTAAAGAGTGTGTCGTCACCGCGCTGCCGCTTTACCACATCTTCGCGTTAACGGTGAACGGTCTGCTTTTCCTGGAGCTGGGCGGTCAGAATCTGCTGATCACTAATCCGCGTGATATTCCTGGCTTCGTGAAAGAGCTGGGGAAATTCCCGTTTACCGCGATCACCGGCGTCAACACGCTGTTTAACGCGCTGCTTAACGATGAGCAGTTCAATAAACTCGATTTTTCCACGCTGCGTCTCTCTGCCGGTGGCGGGATGGCGGTGCAGAAGGTGGTGGCTGAGCGCTGGGAAAAGCTGACCGGACACTATCTGCTGGAAGGCTATGGCCTGACCGAATGCTCTCCGCTGGTGTCGGTCAATCCGTATGATATCAGCTGTCATACTGGCAGTATCGGCCTGCCGGTGCCCTCGACCGATGTGCGCATTCTGGATGACGCGGGCAATGAAGTGCCGCCGGGTGAGCCGGGCGAGCTCTGTATCAGCGGTCCGCAGGTGATGCTGGGCTACTGGCAGCACCCGGAAGCGACAGCGGAAGTGCTGAAAAATGGCTGGCTCCACAGCGGTGATATTGTTACCGTTGATCAGGAAGGCTTTATTCGCATCGTAGACCGTAAAAAAGATATGATTCTGGTCTCCGGTTTTAATGTCTATCCGAATGAAATCGAAGATGTGCTGATGCAACATCCGAAAGTGCGTGAAGCCGCGGCGATTGGTGTGCCCAGCGATCTTTCTGGCGAAGCGGTCAAAGTCTGCATCGTGAAAAAAGATGCGTCGCTGACCAAAGAAGAGGTGCTTGACCACTGCCGCCGTCAGCTGACCGGATATAAGGTGCCGAAAATCATTGAGTTTCGTGATGAGTTACCGAAGACCAACGTTGGCAAGATCCTGCGGCGTGAGCTGCGCGACGAGGCGAAACCCGGCGCGAGCTGAATCCGGGCAGGAATTGAGGTTGAACGCCGGCATGTCCGGCGTTTTTATTGTGTTTAACATGGAGCGCCGCGCGTTGTTGGCTGCGGTGGAAATCAGACGTGAACTATTCCCTTATTGACCAGGATGATCAGCTGGCTGACGTGTGTCAGAAAGCGCGCCAGCACGCGGCGGTGGCACTGGATACCGAGTTTGTCCGCACCCGCACTTACTACCCGCAGCTTGGCCTGATCCAGCTGTTCGACGATCATCAGCTGGTGCTGATTGACCCGCTGAATATCCGTGACTGGTCACCGTTTATTGCTTTACTGACCGACACCAGCGTCACCAAATTCCTGCATGCCGGCGGTGAAGATCTGGAAGTCTTCCTGCACCGTTTCGGCGTGCTGCCAACCCCGATGATCGACACCCAGATTCTGGCTGCCTTCTCCGGACAGCCACTCTCCTGGGGCTTCGCTTCGATGGTGGCGCATTTCACCCAGGTGGAACTCGATAAAAGCGAATCCCGCACCGACTGGCTGGCACGTCCTCTGACCCAGCGTCAGTGCGAGTATGCGGCGGCGGACGTTCACTACCTCCTGCCGATTGCCCGTCAGCTGATGATCAACACGGAAGAGGCCGGCAACATGGCGGCGGCGCTCAGTGAGTGCGATAACCTGTGTCAGCGTCGTCTCGACAGCCTGTCACCGGAGGAAGCCTGGCGTGATATCACTAATGCCTGGCAACTGCGCCCGCGTCAGCTGGCGGCACTGCAGCGGCTGGCGTCCTGGCGTCTGAAGCTGGCGCGTGAAAAGGATATGGCGGTGAACTTTGTGGTGCGTGAAGAGCATCTTTGGAAAGTGGCGCGCTTTATGCCGGGTTCACTGGGTGAGCTGGATCATCTGGGGCTGTCAGGCCACGAAATCCGTTTCCACGGCAAAACGCTGGTGGCGCTGGTAGCCGAAGCGGAGGCGCTGGATGAGAGTGACTTGCCAGCACCGCTGGCCAATCTGATCGATCATCCGCACTACAAGCAGGTGTTCAAGGCGATGAAAGCGCTGGTGCAGCAGGTCAGCGAGCAGAGTGGGTTCAGTCAGGAGTTACTGGCGTCACGACGTCAGATTAATCAGGTATTAAGTCAGCACTGGGGCCTGAAGCCGCAGGGACGTCAGCCGGAGTTACTCACCGGATGGCGGGGCGAACTGCTGAAACCCGGCATAGAAGAAATTCTGGCGGGGTGTTAACCGGTTAAATTTCCCCTGCCAGAGCGCAGGGGAAATTCAGGAAACGGTCAGCGTCATTTAGTCACTTCATCCGTTTCCGGTAGCGTCACGTTCAGCTCCAGAATTGAGATATCATCACCTTTCTGATCGAGCTGAACCGTCACCATTTCTGGATCGATCTTCACATATCTGCAAATCACTTCCAGAATGTCGCGCTTAAGTTGCGGAAGATAGTGGGGCTCACTGTCGCCCCTTCTCCGTTCTGCCACGATAATCTGCAGCCTTTCCTTGGCTATGTTGGCAGTGTTCTTCTTCCGGGATAAAAAGAAATCAAGTAATGCCATGGTTTATCCCCCGAACAGGCGTTTCAGGAAACCCTTCTTCTCTTCTTCGATAAAGCGGAAGGGGCGTACTTCACCGAGCAACCGTTCAACGGTATCGGCATAGGCTTTGCCAGCATCAGATTCGCCGTCAAGAATCACCGGCTCGCCCTGGTTAGAGGCACGTAACACCGATTGATCTTCAGGAATCACGCCGACCAGAGGAATGCGCAGGATTTCCAGCACATCTTCCATGCTCAGCATATCGCCACGGTTCACCCGGCCAGGGTTATAACGGGTCAGCAGCAGATGCTCCTTCACCGGGTCCTGACTGTTTTCAGCGCGACGGGATTTGGATGAGATGATGCCAAGGATGCGGTCGGAGTCACGGACAGAAGAGACTTCCGGGTTGGTGGTGATAATGGCTTCATCGGCAAAGTAGAGCGCCATCAGTGCGCCGGTTTCAATCCCTGCGGGTGAATCGCAGACGATGAAGTCGAACTCCATTGCCGCTAAATCGTTCAGGACTTTTTCAACACCTTCACGGGTCAGTGCATCTTTATCGCGGGTCTGCGATGCAGGCAGGATGTAGAGCAGTTCGGTGCGCTTGTCGCGAATCAGCGCCTGGTTCAGTGTGGCATCGCCCTGGATGACGTTGACGAAGTCATAGACCACACGGCGTTCACAGCCCATGATCAAATCCAGATTACGCAGACCGATATCGAAGTCGATGACAACCGTCTTTTTGCCTTTCTGCGCTAAACCGGTGGCGATGGCCGCGCTTGACGTGGTCTTACCAACGCCCCCTTTACCGGATGTAACTACAATAATGCGTGCCATAAATGTTGATTTCCTTAACAAAAGAAAAGGGGCCTAATTAAGTGTCTGGATAGTCAGCGCGCCATCCTGCAGGCACAGGCGCGCAGCTTTACCAAAAAATTCTTGCGGGATCTGATCCATGATCCAGTACTCTCCGGCAATCGAGACCAGCTCGGCCGCCAGGTTGGTACAAAAAATCTGGCAGTTCTGGTCACCGCTGGCACCTGCCAGCGCGCGACCACGCATCATGCCGTAAATATGAATGTTGCCATCGGCGACCAGTTCGGCGCCGGCGCTGACGCTGCTGGTGATAATCAAATCAGCATCACGCGCATAAATCTGCTGGCCTGAGCGCACCGGGGTGTTCACGATGCGGGTTTTCGTTGCCACCGTCTCGGTTACAACCGGCTGAGGTTCAGGTATCGATGCCGGCTGTGGCGCTTCAGCGCGCGGTCTGGCCTCTTTACCTTCTGCCAGTACCGGCAGGCCTGCACGGGAGATCATGCGTTTCAGTGCGTCATTTTTGCAGCCGCTTACGCCGACAATGCGTAAACCGGTGGCGAGAATCGCCTGCTGCATCTGTTTCCAGTTAACATCGGCACTCAATGTGGCGACGTTAAGTACAACCGGGGCGTTTTTCAGGAAATCCGGAGCCTGGTCAATCTTGTCCTGGAGTGCCTTGCGAATCACCGCAGGGTCATGGTGATGCAAATGGACGACAGACAGGGTGAAACTGCTACCTTTGAATTCGATTGGCGTTTGCGACATCTGTCCCGACTCAGTCCTGTTTTCACTACCGTTAGCAAGGCGATGATAAAATCATCGTTGAAGCGCTAACGGTGAATATTCGAAGTTCTGCAAGCATGTTATAGTTACCGCTATATTCAGACAAGCCTCAACGCCGGTTAATTCGAGTAAAAAATATGTTTTGTGTGATCTACAGAAGCCCGTTACGTGACCAGACTTATCTTTATGTTGAAAAAAAGGACGATTTTTCGCGCGTTCCTGCAGAATTGCTGAAAGGATTTGGCAAGCCACAGCTGGCGATGGTGCTGAAGCTGGCGGGCCGCGACAGGCTGGCTAATGCGGATATCAATAAAGTGAAGCAGGGGTTGAGTGAGCAGGGCTATTATTTACAGCTTCCTCCGCCGATTGAAAGTCTGCTAAAAATTCATTTAGAGGCCGATAAAAAAGTTTAACTCGGATTCTTCTGTAAATATAAATCCTGTCGGTGCGATCCTGGCAGGGTAATATTGTTCTTAAGCGGCGCAAAATTAACGGCGCAGCTTATCTGTTACACTCATTACTAAATTACCTGCGCATTTTTTTTCCCCGATTTGGTCGATTATTCAGCATTCCAGCGCCTCCATTTACGCTTTTTGACAAATTCCGCACACCGGACCGTTAAAAGGATCTTATTATCACGCCATGAGGCTGGCTCTCGATCAACGCATAAGCAAACATCAACCCGCCAGCAGCGCTGGCATCACACCTAACCTGAACAGGGGATGAGCATGTATCAGCATCGTAACTGGCAAGGCGCCTTGTTAGATTTTCCGGTCAGCAAAGTGGTTTGCGTCGGCAGTAATTATGCAAAACACATCAAAGAGATGGGCAGCGCAACACCAACCGAACCGGTCATCTTTATCAAGCCGGAGACGTCGCTGTGTGATTTACGCCAGCCGCTCTCGATTCCTGACGCTTTTGGCGAAGTCCATCACGAAGTGGAACTGGCGGTGCTGATCGGCGCGACCCTGAAGCAGGCGACTGAGGAGCATGTGGCTAAGGCGATTGCAGGCTATGGCGTGGCGCTGGATCTGACATTGCGTGATCTGCAGTCCGGGCTGAAAAAAGCGGGCCAGCCATGGGAGAAATCCAAGGGCTTTGATAACGCCTGTCCTGTCTCCGGTTTTATCCCGGTGTCTGAGTTCAGTGGCGACCCGCAGAATGTCGAACTGAAGCTGGTGGTGAACGGTGAAGTGCGTCAGCATGGCAATACCGAAGACATGATTCATAAAATCCTGCCGCTGATTGCCCACATGAGCTACTACTTTACCCTGCGTGCTGGCGATGTGATTCTGACCGGTACGCCAGAAGGGGTTGGTCCGATGCGTTCGGGTGACCAGCTGGAAGTCTCCCTGGCGGGTCACGGCATCAGCACGCGCGTACTCTAAAAACTTGCATCACCGCAGCATAGGCTTTATAAGGTGCGGTTCAGGCACAAACCGGACAAATCATCATGACTGACACCCCTTTCTGGCAACAAAAACGCCTGGCACAAATGAGCGATGAGGAATGGGAATCCTTGTGTGATGGTTGTGGTCAGTGTTGCCTGAACAAGTTGCAGGATGCCGACACCGATGAAATCTATTTCACCAATGTCGCCTGCGATCAGCTCAATATTAAAACCTGCCAGTGCCGTAACTATGAGCGCCGCTTTGAACTTGAAGAGGATTGCATCAAGTTAACGCGTGAGAATCTGACCACCTTTAACTGGCTGCCGCGTACCTGTGCTTACCGGCTGCTGGGTGAGGGCAAAGATTTACCCGCCTGGCATCCGCTGCGGGCCGGTTCGAAAACTGCGATGCATGCGCAGCGTATTTCGGTGCGTTATATAGCAGTGCGGGAGAGTGAAGTGCGGGACTGGGAAGATCACATCATCGATCGTCCCGATCGCAACGGCTAAGCGCCGCGGCATCGACCCGAATAGCAAAAAGGCTGCCAGTGGCAGCCTTTTTTGATCTCAGCGACCAAAGAGATCGCGGCGTTTCGGTTTCAGGGGCTGGGCGATCAGCACCAGCGCCGCAACCAGCAGATAACCGGCGAAGACCCCGATCATCCACTGCGGCATGCTGAGCGTCAGGAACGTCCAGCTGCGTTCTGCGCAGTCACCGCTGGCCAGAAACACCGACGGCAGCCACTTATCCAGCGGTAATCCGTTAGGGAAGCGGGCAGCAAAATCACAGGTGGTGAACGGGTTAGGGTGCAGCTGAATCATTGTATGTTCGTAAGAGAGACGCAGACCTTCCCAGGCACTGTAGATCCACAGCGCCAGCGCCGCCAGACGCAACGGCGACTTCGGCGCAATTGCGCCCACCAGGCCCGCGCCCAGCACACCAAACAGCGCATTACGCTCATAGATACACATCACGCAGGGCTTAAGACCCATCACGTGCTGAAAAAAGAGTGCCATCAATTCCAGTGCAAGAGCTGTCAGTGCCAGTAATAACCAGGCTCCGCGACCCCGTGAACATTGATTCAGATATCGCAACATATTGCATTCCCTGTAAACGTTAATGTCACGCAGTGTAAACCAAAAGCGTTTACAAACCAGCCAGGGACGGGGAAAAATCGTGTGCAAACATGACCTGATTCTGATCCAGAGCAGGTTAAATGAGAATTGCCGGAGGCCGGAGCTGCAGATGCCATGTCAGCCAACAGGTGGAAATCGGGAAGGCTGAGCGTATCCGTCGCGATCGGTGGCAAGCGAAACGGCAGAGGCAGACCAGACACGGCGAATAATCCGCGCTTCCAGGACGACATTTTGCGTCGCGGGTACACGCATCATTTCAGCACGGAAAATCGTATCAAATGACACTCGTCTCAAAGCAGCAGAATTAACTGTCAGCCATTCTGAAATATGCGCCCGCGCCCGGTTTTAATAGTTATGCAGGCTATATCCGCTATAGGGCGTCTGGTATGATGAGTCCTCATCATGATTAGAAAAGCAACGAGAACACATTGCTATGGTTATAAAGGCTCAGAGTCCAGCGGGATTTGCTGAAGAGTATATTATTGAAAGCATCTGGAACAGTCGCTTTCCACCTGGATCGATTCTTCCTGCTGAGCGTGAGCTTTCTGAATTGATAGGGGTGACGCGCACCACCTTACGTGAAGTTCTGCAGCGCCTGGCGCGCGACGGCTGGCTGACGATTCAGCACGGCAAACCGACGCGGGTGAATGATTTCTGGGAAACGTCCGGGCTGAATATTCTGGAAACGCTGGCTCGCCTCGATCACGATAGCGTTCCGGTGCTGATTGATAATCTGCTATCAGTCCGCAGTAATATTTCCTCGATCTTTATCAGCCGTGCGCTGCGCCATCATCCGGACAAAGCGCGTGAAGTGCTGGAGACGGTGAGTGCCGCAGCCGATCAGGCGGATGCCTATACCGAACTCGACTACCGGGTGTTCCGTGGTCTGGCGTTTGCTTCAGGTAACCCGATTTACGGTCTGATCCTGAATGGCCTGAAAGGTCTCTACACCCGCGTTGGCCGTCACTACTTCTCTAATCCGGAAGCCCGTCAGGTCGCGCGCGATTTCTATCTCAAACTGCTGGCGCTGTGCGACAAAGAACCCGGACAGGATGAGATTGTGGACGTGGTGCGCAACTACGGCCGCCGCAGCGGGGAAATCTGGCATAGCATGCAGAAGAATCTGCCCGAAGACCTCGGCAACAAGCGCTAAAAAAAACCGGACATCGCGTCCGGTTTTTTGTTTCTGACTGGTCAGCATTGTCGGTCAGAGTGAAGAACCGCGTGGTGGATTGCGATCCAGCAGCTCCACACTGCCATCCTCATTCTGCTGTTCCAGAATCACATCAAATCCCCACAGACGATGCACATGCTTCAGCACCTCGCGACGGCTCTTGTCCAGCGGCGTGCGACTCTGCGGCACATAGCGCAGGGTCAGCGAACGGTCACCGCGCACATCCACGTTATAGACCTGAATATTGGGTTCGAGATTACTCAGGTTGTATTGCGCAGAAAGCTGCTGGCGAATCGCCCGGTAGCCCGCCTCATCGTGGATCGCGGCGATTTCGAGATAGTTGTTGCGGTCATCATCCAGCACGGTAAACAGCCGGAAGTCACGCATCACTTTCGGCGACAGGAACTGGCTGATAAAACTCTCATCCTTGAACTCACGCATCGCAAAATGCAGCGTTTCTAACCAGTCTGAACCGGCGATATCCGGGAACCAGTAGCGATCCTCTTCGGTCGGCGACTGACAGATACGCTTGATATCCTGCATCATCGCAAAGCCTAAGGCGTAAGGGTTGATGCCGTTATACCACTGACTGTTATAGGGTGGCTGAAACACGACGTTGGTATGGCTGTGCAGGAACTCCATCATAAAGCGTTCCGACACTTTGCCTTCGTCATAGAGGTGATTCAGGATGGTGTAGTGCCAGAACGTCGCCCAGCCTTCATTCATGACCTGGGTCTGTTTCTGCGGATAGAAATACTGGCTCACCTTGCGCACGATGCGCAGGATCTCACGCTGCCATGACTCCAGCAGCGGCGCGTTCTTCTCCATAAAATAGAGCAGGTTTTCCTGCGGCTCAGAAGGGTAGCGCGCAGCTTCAAAGGCCACGGCTTCTGTCTCACGCCGAGGCAGCGTGCGCCATAGGGTATTCACCTGACTCTGCAGATACTCTTCACGGCTTTTCTGCCGCGCTTTCTCTTCCTGCAGAGAGATCTTCTGCGGGCGTTTATAGCGATCGACACCATAATTCATTAAGGCATGGCAGGAGTCGAGCAGTCGTTCAACCTCTTCAACGCCATAGCGCTCTTCGCAGTCACTGATATAGTTTTTAGCAAAAAGCAGGTAATCGACAATCGATCCGGCATCCGTCCAGCTGCGGAACAGATAGTTATTTTTGAAGAAAGAGTTATGGCCATAGCAGGCGTGCGCCATCACCAGCGCCTGCATGGTCATGGTGTTCTCTTCCATCAGGTAGGCGATGCAGGGGTTGGAGTTGATGACAATTTCATAGGCCAGGCCCTGCTGACCATGCTTATAGCGCTGCTCGGTCTCAATAAATTTTTTGCCGAATGACCAGTGCGAATAGTTTATCGGCATGCCGACGCTGGAATAGGCATCCATCATCTGTTCAGAGGTGATGACTTCGATTTGGTGCGGGTAGGTATCAAGCCGGTAGAGTTTAGCGACCCGATCGATCTCTGCTAAGTAGACATCGAGCAGTTCGAATGTCCAGTCTGGTCCGTCATTGAGTCGTTTGCTGTCTCTGATGGCTTCGTCAAAGATTGTCGTCATAGCGCACCTCTTTTTTGCAAACCGGCTGACCCGAAAGACAACCCGTTCTGGTTATTTAAGGCTTCATCCTGCAAAAGGGAACCCGAAAAAAACTGAGCGAACACAACAATGATAGCCCACTGTCGCTTATCCGAAATGCGAACTCAAACGAATTCTTTGGCACAAAATCATTAAGACGGGTGTGGCAGAGAATTTAATAGCCTTAAATTCGAACCTTATTTCAAAACGCGGAATATCATCCTGTTTATAAGCGGAATGTATGGGGTTGAAGCATTCTCCTGCCATGCGCAGATTTAACTGCTTCCGTTGTCATTTATTTCTGTGTTTATGGATTAAGGCGCATAAAGCGCTGAAATTGGCCGTGCGACAAGATTTTAGTTACCTGAAAAGTGAAAAAGATGTGAAATGGATGCTGAATTTATGGGGTGGTGTCCGCTGTGTAAATCCGCTGACTATCATCTTCTTAACAGTGAATTATGCTTTTACATGCCGGGTGGGGGAGCTATGCACGTTGTCATTCTTGGAAGTGGTGTGGTTGGCGTCGCAAGCGCCTGGTATCTGGCGCGTGCCGGCCATCAGGTCACCGTCATCGATCGTCAGCCCGCCGCGGCGATGGAGACCAGCGCAGGCAATGCCGGTCAGATCTCACCGGGCTATGCCGCACCCTGGGCAGCGCCTGGCGTGCCGCTGAAAGCGGTGAAGTGGATGTTCCAGCGCCACGCGCCGCTGGCTATCCGGCTCGATGGCAGCAGTTTCCAGTTAGAGTGGATGTGGCACATGCTGCGCAACTGCGACATCAACCACTATCAGCAGAATAAAAGCCGCATGGTGCGGATTGCCGAATACAGCCGTGACTGCCTGAAAGCGTTGCGCGCTGAGACCGGCATCGCCTATGAGGGCCGTCAGGGCGGAACGCTGCAGCTGTTCCGCACCCAGCAGCAGTTCGACAGCGCCAGCAAAGATATTGCGGTGCTGCGCGACGCGGGCGTGCCCTATGAGCTGTTAGAGGCGCATGAGCTGTCACGCGTTGAACCGGCGCTGGCGGCGACTCAGCATAAACTCACCGGCGGATTACGCCTGCCCAACGATGAAACCGGCGACTGTCAGCTGTTTACGCAGCGGCTGGCAAAAATGGCCGAAGAAGCGGGCGTGGTTTTCCGCTTTAATACCCCGGTCGATCATCTGCTGCGCGATGGCAATCGTATTTATGGCGTGAAGTGCGGCGAGGAGATCATCAAGGCGGACAGCTATGTAGTGGCCTTTGGTTCCTACTCCACCGCGCTGTTAAAAAACGTCATCGATATTCCGGTCTATCCGCTGAAAGGCTACTCCCTCACCATTCCGATTAAAAATCCTGATGCTGCCCCGGTTTCAACCATCCTGGATGAGACTTACAAAGTCGCGGTAACCCGCTTCGACGATCGTATTCGCGTCGGCGGGATGGCGGAAATTGTTGGTTTTAACACCAGACTCACCGAAGCGCGGCGGGAAACGCTGGAGATGGTCGTCAGTGATCTTTATCCTGAAGGCGGTCATGTCGCGCAGGCGAGTTTCTGGACCGGTCTGCGTCCGATGACGCCAGACGGTACGCCGATTGTGGGGGCCACACCGATCTCCAACCTCTGGCTCAATACCGGTCACGGTACGCTGGGCTGGACGATGGCGTGTGGTTCGGGTCAGCTGCTGGCCGATCTCATTTCCGGCAAAAAGCCTGCCATTGCGGCGGATGACTTAGCGGTGTTCCGCTACTTACCCGGTTTCGCGGCGACCTCATCGCCGCTGCGTAACGCCAACGCAACTCGTTAAGTATTCAGGGAGAGAGAGGATGTCACGTCCGATTATCGCGACCATCAATCAGCAGGCGTTACGTCATAACCTGACGGTCGTTCGCCAGGCGGCGCCCGCATCGCGCGTCTGGTCAGTGGTCAAAGCTAATGCTTACGGCCATGGTATTGATCGCGTCCGCGAGGCGTTATCAGCCACTGACGGCTTTGCGCTGCTGAATATGGAAGAGGCGATTCTGCTGCGTGAGCAGGGCTGGAAAAAGCCGATTCTGCTGCTGGAGGGTTTCTTTAAGCCTGAGGATCTGCAGCTGATCGACCGCTATCGCCTGACCACCAGCGTGCACAGCAACTGGCAAATCAACGCGCTGGCCAGCGCCACACTTTCTGCGCCCGTTGATATCTATCTCAAAATGAACAGCGGCATGAACCGTCTGGGCTTTCGTCCGGAGCAGGTCAACGGCGCCTGGCAGAAGCTGCGGGCGCTGAGCAATGTCGGTGAGATGACGCTGATGGCCCATTTTGCCGATGCTGAAAATCCGCAGGGTCTGGTTGCCCCGCTGCAGCGCGTAGAGCAGGCGGCGGAGGGACTGAACTGCCCGCAATCGCTCTCTAACTCCGCCTGCACCTTATGGCATCCTGAAGCGCACTATGACTGGGTTCGCCCTGGCATCATTCTCTATGGCGCGTCGCCCAGCGGTGACTGGCAGGACATTGCCGGCAGTGGCCTGAAGCCGGTGATGACCTTAAGCAGTGAGATTATCGCGGTTCAGCAGTTACAGGCAGGCGATGGTGTCGGTTACGGCTACCGTTATCACGCCAGCACGGCGCAGCGGATTGGCGTGGTGGCCTGCGGTTACGCCGATGGCTATCCGCGTCATGCCCCCACCGGCACGCCGGTCTGTGTCGATGGCGTGATGACGCAGGTGGTAGGCGCGGTTTCCATGGATATGATCACCGTGGATTTAACCCCCTGTCCTCAGGCCGGCATTGGCTCCGCCGTTGAGCTGTGGGGTGAGCAGGTGAAAATCGATCAGGTGGCAAAAGCGGCCGGAACGGTAGGGTACGAGCTGATGTGCGCGCTGGCACCCCGCGTTCCGGTTATCGTTATTTAAGCGCGGTCAGGCTGCCGCGCATCTTTCTGCTGCAGCGCCAGGCGATAAAGGCCAGCGCTGCACCCAGCAGCATCATCAGACTCAGCGACAGCTTTTCCGCTACCGGCAGCGCGACGATGACCAGACTGCCTGCCGCACCGCCCGCCATCTGAATGAACCCCTGCAGTGCTGACGCCACTCCCGCCTGTTGCTGATACGGCTCCAGCGCATAGCTGGTGGCCGGTCCCACCGTAAAGGCCAGTCCGGCAACCGAGACCGCCACCGGGAACATGTAGAGCGCCCAGTGCGTCTGCATCTCTGCCGGGAAGATCTGCATCCCCGCCACCAGCAACACCGCGCCCAGCAGCATGGTGAAGAATCCCATCGCCAGACAGAAAGGCCGACCCGCTTTGCGAATCGCTTTATTCACGAACATGCTGACGAACATAATCCAGAAACCATTGGCCCCGAAAGCAAATGAGAACTGGATCGGCGTCAGCCCGCCTTCGGTCATTAAAACCTGTGGAGCCAGCGACACATAGGTCAGCACCATGCCCAACGCACCGGCGTTGGCAAAGGCGAACGCCAGAAAGCGCGGCTGACGCAGGATTTCAGCGTACTGCTTAATCGGTAATCCTTTCACCCGCAGCGTATCCGCCGGGCGCGTTTCCGGCAGCCAGATAATTACCAGCAGCGTTATCAGCAGGCCATAGGCGCAGAGGAACCAGAAGGGTGCGCGCCAGTCAAAAGCGCTGGCCAGCAGGCCGCCCAGCAGCGGAGCCAGCGCCGGAACAATGTTCAGTGCACCGTTCAGGAAGCCATAGGCACGGGCGGCATCGTCGCCACTCAGGCGATCACGCACGCCGCTAAAGGCGACAACGGCGCTACAGCAGACGCCACAGCCCTGCACCAGACGGGCAATAACGAACAGCGGGAATGAGGTAGCGGTGGCGGCGATGGCGCTGCCGGTGATGTAGAGCGCCAGGCCCAGCAGCGCAATCGGCTTACGGCCATAATTATCCACCAGCGGGCCGGTTACCAGCTGTCCCAGCCCCATCACCAGCAGAAACAGAGGAATGGTGGTCTGCACCAGGTTAACCGGCGTATCCAGCCCTTCTGCGATTTGTGGCAGCGTGGGCAAATAGAGATCGATGCCTAAGGGTGCCAGCAGCACCAGGCTTAATAACAGCAGAGTAAATTTTTGCATAACAACCAGAGGGTAAGCGTTCTGTTAAAAAACGATCGCAGAGGGTAATGATTCAGAGGCAAAAAAGATAGAGGAAGTCGTGCGGAAAGTGCGATGCCTGCTGTAAACAGGCATCGCATCGGGGGGCTTAGTAGGCGCCGTCGCGGCGTAACACCACGCCTGCCGTTTTGAACAGGATTGCGATATCGGTCCAGAGCGCCCAGTTTTTGACATACCAGGAGTCAAAGTAGACGCGGGTGTCATAGTCGATATCGTTGCGTCCGCTGACCTGCCACAGACCGGTCATGCCGGGCTTCGCCATCAGGTAGTAGTCAACATCACCGGCGTAACGCTCCAGCTCAGCTTCGATAACCGGACGCGGGCCAACCAGACTCATCTCGCCACGAATCACGTTCCACAGCTGCGGTAACTCATCCAGGCTGGTCTTACGCAGGAAACTACCAATACGGGTCACGCGCGGGTCATTCTTCAGTTTGAAATCTTTGTCCCACTCCATCCGGGCCGCTTCGCTGGTCGCCAGTAACTTCTCCAGCACCTCTTTGGAATTGGTCACCATGGAACGGAATTTCAGACATTTGAATTTTTTGCCATTCTGGCCCACACGTTCGTGACCATAAATCGCATTACCGCCGTCACGTTTCACCATGTAGCAGAGCAGGGCGAAGATCGGGCCGAGGAACAGCAGCAGCATCGACGCTACCACGATATCAAAGGCACGCTTCATGAAACGGGAAGAGTGTTTCGCCAGGTTATTGCTGACGCGCAGGATCATCACTTCATGGCTGAAGATAAACGACATGTCCGTGCCGTAAAGCGGCACACCGCGCAGCGTCGGGATCACAGAAACCGAACGACAGTTCATCTTCGACAGGAATTTCAGCCAGCGGTCGCGCATCGGCTGCTGCTCATACTCCATGGCGACAATAAACTGCACGTTGTCACGGTCAATGGTCTGCCAGTTAATGTCTTTCCAGGTAATGACGGGCACACCATTCACGCTCTGCTGAGCCGGAACATCATCGACAGAGATAAAGGCCTGAACGTTATAGCCCAGGATCTCTTCGCTCTGCAGCGCGGCATAGGCTTCAGTAGCGTTTTTGCCGGAACCAATAATGATGGTCTCTTTCTGCCACTGGCCCGCCTTGTTAATCGCGCGTTTAACCAGGGCACGCATCAGTGGCAGCAGCAGCAGGGCGTATGTCCAGCTGAAGACCCACACCATGCGGGAGAAATCCCATTTAGAGAAGGCGATTAGTGCAAGGTCGAGTAACGAGAAAACAAATAATGTTTTAACGATCTCTTTCAGCTCAAACCAGAAAGGTTTGCGATAAGTATAATGACGCAGGCGTACCCAGAACCAGCCGGTACACATCACTGACATAATAAACTGTGCCACAAAACGATATTCAATCTGATGCGGTGGAATAAACGTATCCAGCTCACCCCAAATACCTTGTATCGTGGCGGCAGATAAAAACAGTGCAAGGTTAAGTGCAATCAGATCGGAAAAGCTCAGGGCGAATTTCACGATGATATTTTTACGCGTGCCGCTCCATGAGCGGCTCGGGCTATTCATTATCAATGTACTTGCCATAAAACCTGCTCTCTTTCTCAAGTAAAAGATGGCCTGACCAGAATCAGGTACGCGCTCAGGAGTGGGCTCTGAAAAATTAAAAAATAATTTTCAGTCTGTTGCAGTCAGTAAAGCCAGTGCAGCTGCAAAAAAGATAACGATTAAAGCGTGACGGTACTCACGGAATGTTGCAGCATTGAGATTGAGTATGCAGGAGTTATTTGACAGAGTTAATACGGAAAAAATCTGAAAACATCAAAAGTGATTAAAGTTTTAAAAAGCTAAGTTGATGTTTGTTTTGGATAAAATAAGGAAGGGGTCGTTTATAACCAAACTGTTTAAGACTCTTTTTAGGAATTACCGCCGAATCTTACGACTGGCGGTAGTGATAAAGGCTCAGGCTGGTTTCTTTAAAATCCAGCGGTCCTGCTGTTTATCGTAATGACCGATCTGCAGATTCACCGGTTCCCCGTCAATCCAGGCCGGCACGCTGGTATCGCGATCCCAGCCATCCAGTTGGGTAATTAAGCCGGGATTGGTGTGACAGGGGATACTGACGGTGTCGGCGTGCTCACTGTCAAGATCGGCATCTACAATCTCATAACGACCAATTTTAACCACGTGTCCCATTCATTTCTCCCGTTTTTACTGGCATAGACATTTAAGCTTAGCGTACTGAGAGAAAATAACGTGGCTGAATGATTAGGATTATTCCTTCTCTTCCGCCGGACGGACACCAATTTTCACGATGCGGTTATCTTCTTTCTCTGCGACGGTCCAGGTCAGCTGATTCCACTCGATCTGATCGCCAACCACCGGCGAGCCGCCCAGCATTGCCAGCACCAGTTGTCCCAGCGACTGCTGATCGTTGGTGCTCTCATCCAGCTCCAGCCCGTAAATCTGCGCCACGTCGCGCAGGCGTGCCTCTGCATCCAGAATGAAGTCACCGAAGAAGCGCTGGTCGAGCGAGACCGGCGGCGACTGGCTGAACATTTTGCCCAGCGCCGGAAGATCGCGTTCGCGGCCAATCACACAGATAACGTCGTTCTCTTTCAGCCGCGTCCCGCCGTTGGGGTGCATCAGCACATTGTCACGGAACAGGGCAGCGATGCGCGTCTCGCGCGGCATCTGCAGGTCACGCAACGCGGCACCGACGCACCATTTGTCAGCGCTGAGCTGATAGACAAACTGCTCCCACGGATTTTCCGGGTGAATGTCCAGGCCGATACGGCTGATCGGCGAGGCGGTAGGCGGCACCACCACTTTGGCTTTTTTAGCGGCAAAGCCCAGCGAGGTACCCTGCAGCATCAGGGAGACCAGCACCACGAAGAAGGCGATATTAAAATAGAGCGAGGCGTTCTCTAAGCCGGCCATCATCGGGAAGACCGCCAGGATAATCGGTACCGCGCCGCGTAAGCCTACCCAGCTGATAAAGACCCGCTCGCGGGTAGTGAAGTTGCGGAACGGCAGCAGGCCAATAAATACCGACAGCGGACGCGCCACCAGAATCAGCCACAGCGAGAGGATCATCGCTGGCACCGCGATATGCCACAAATCAGACGGGGTGACCAGCAGCCCCAGCACAATGAACATGCCGATCTGACTCAGCCACGCCATGCCGTCAAAGGTCTGCAGAATGCCGTGACGGTTACGAATCGGGCTGTTGCCCAGTAAAAAGCCGCACAGATAAACCGCCAGGATGCCGCTGCCCTCTAACACGGTGGTCAGGGCAAAGACCAGAATGCCGCCACTTAACGCCAGCAGCGGATAAAGCCCCGGGGCCAGACTGATACGGTTAATCAACTGCTGCAGCGCCCAGCCGCCGCCCAGACCTAACACGATGCCCAGACCGAACTGCTGCACCAGATGCACCAGGAACATCCAGTCAAGGCCGCTGCGGCCCTGTTCAATCATTTCAATCAGGGTAATGGTGAGAAACACGGCCATCGGATCGTTACTGCCCGATTCGATCTCCAGCGTGGAGCTGACGCGCTCATTCAGGCCTTTGTCTCCCAGCAGGGAGAAGACGGCGGCAGCATCTGTCGAGCCGATAATTGCGCCAATCAGGAAGCCCTGCATCATGTCGAGGTTAAACAGCCAGGCGGCCACCACACCGGTTAAGCCTGCGGTGATCATCACGCCGACCGTCGCCAGCGACAGCGCGGGACCCAGCGCGACTTTAAACGAGCTGGCTTTAGTCCGCATGCCGCCATCCAGCAGGATGATCGCCAGCGCCAGGTTGGAAATTAAGTAAGCCGCCGGATAGTTATCAAAAGCGATGCCGCCGATACCATCAATACCGGTCAGCATGCCCAGTGCGAGGAAGATAACCAGAATAGGGATGCCCAGCCGGGACGAGAAAGAGCTGAGCAGAATACTCGATGCTACCAGCACGGAACCGATGATAAAAAGACTGTAGACGATAGTGTGGTTCAAACCCGGTCTCCTGAGATATGACAGTGCGGCGCAGCAACTGCTGACAAATATCCATGCTATCTCTGAAAGATAATGTTTTATCAAGGAGTTGTCATTGTGAAAATGATCATTATACGAATTGCTTAACAGGGTATGGAATCAGATTAATGTGAAGAATGAGGGGGTTGGCAGGCAAGCGGCCGAAAACAGACCGTTTTAGCAGGTTATTCGGAAGATAAAAAAAGCCGGTGATTAACCGGCTTAGTGCATCAGGCTTCCGTTGCCTGTTTATGGAACAGCGATCGGAACACCGGATAGATATCTTCCGGCTCGCGAATATGCTCAATGGCAAAGTTATCAAACGTCGCCTGCAGATGCTCATACTCGCGCCACAGCGTCTGATGCGCACGGCGGGTGATCTCGATATAACTGTAGTAACGCACCACCGGCAGGATATGCTTCGCCAGAATCTCATGACAGAGCGGTGAGTCGTCGGCCCAGTTATCACCATCCGACGCCTGCGCCGCGTAAATATTCCACTGCGCCGGGTCATAACGCTCTTTCACTACCTCATCCATCAGTTTCAGCGCACTTGAAACGATGGTGCCGCCGGTCTCCTGAGAGTAGAAGAACTCCTGTTCATCCACCTCTTTGGCCTGAGTGTGATGACGGATATATACCACATCGACATTCTTGTAGGTGCGGCTCAGGAACAGGTAGAGAAGGATATAGAAGCGTTTCGCCATATCCTTAGTGGCCTGATCCATCGAACCGGAGACGTCCATCAGACAGAACATGACGGCCTGGCTGGAAGGCTCCGGGCGTTTCTCGAAGTTTTTATAACGCAGGTCAAAGGTATCGATAAACGGAACACGCTCGATGCGCGCCCGCAGCTCGGCGATCTCTTTGCGCAGCCGCTCCTCTTCCAGCAACTGAGCCGGTTCGGTTTTCTCAATTTCCTGCAGCGTCTCTTCCAGTTCGTGCAGCATGCGGCGTTTACCCGCCGTCATGGCCGTACGACGCGCCAGCGAGTTCTGCAGCGAACGTACGACGCTGATGTTGGCCGGTACGCCATTAGAGGTGAAACCGGCACGATGGGTCTTGTACTCATTCAACTGACGATGCTGGTTCCGGCGCAGGTTAGGCAGGGCAAGATCTTCAAACAGCAGGTCAAGATATTCATCTTTCGAGATCTGAAAGACGAACTCATCCTGTCCTTCACCATCCTGACTGGCATTGCCCTGACCACTGCCGCCACCGCCGCCACCCTGGGGCCGCTCGACACGGTCATTCTGCACAAAATGGTCGTTGCCCGGATGGACGCGATGGCGATTCCCGCCGCGTCCCTGATGGAAAATCGGCTCATTGATGTCGTCAATCGGGATCGAGACAGACTCACCGCTGCTCACGTCGGTCACCGAGCGTTTGTTAATGGCCTCGGAGATCGACTGCTTAATTTGCGACTTATAACGGCGTAAAAAGCGCTGGCGGTTAACCGCGCTCTTGTTTTTACCGTTAAGCCGGCGATCGATGAAATAGGCCATGGTATTCCCCCAAACTACATTGTAAGCAGGCCGGGCGAACACGACCCTGTCAGACCGGTATCACTTACCGGCAAGCTTACAGACTCTTATCAGGACGATTTACGCACACGCAGATACCATTCACACAGCAGGCGAACCTGTTTGCGGGTATAGCCTTTTTCCATCATGCGATCGACAAAATCATCATGCTTTTTCTGCTCATCGGTAGAGGTCTTGGTGTTAAACGAGATCACCGGCAGCAACTCTTCCGTATTCGAGAACATTTTCTTCTCGATCACGGTGCGTAATTTCTCGTAACTGGTCCAGTTCGGATTGCGACCATTATTGTGTGCCCGGGCGCGCAGCACGAAATTCACGATCTCGTTACGGAAATCTTTCGGGTTACTGATGCCAGCAGGCTTCTCGATTTTCTCCAGTTCTGCGTTGAGCGATTCACGATCAAACAGCTGTCCGGTATCGGGATCGCGATATTCCTGATCCTGAATCCAGAAGTCGGCATAAGTCACATAGCGGTCAAAAATGTTCTGACCATATTCAGAGTAGGATTCCAGATAGGCGGTCTGAATCTCTTTGCCGATAAACTCAGCATATTTCGGGATCAGATAGCCTTTGAGGTGCTCAAGGTATTTTTCTGCCTGGTCCTGCGGGAACTGTTCGCGCTCAATCTGCTGCTCCAGCACGTAGAACAGATGCACCGGGTTAGCGGCGACTTCAGCGTGGTCAAAGTTAAACACCCGCGACAGGATTTTGAACGCAAAGCGGGTCGAGAGACCGTTCATCCCCTCATCCACACCAGCGTAGTCGTGATACTCCTGCCAGGACTTCGCTTTAGGATCGGTATCTTTCAGGCTTTCACCATCGTACACCCGCATTTTGGAATAGATACTGGAGTTCTCAGGATCTTTCAGGCGTGACAGGATAGAGAAGCGTGCCAGCGTTTCCAGCGTGCCAGGTGCGCAGGGCGAGGTCGCCAGCTCACTATGGTTAAGCAACTTATCGTAGATTTTGATCTCTTCAGAGACCCGCAGGCAGTAGGGCACCTTGACGATATAGACACGGTCAAGGAACGCCTCATTATTCTTGTTGTTACGGAACGTCACCCACTCAGATTCGTTGGAGTGCGCCAGAATAATGCCGTTAAACGGCAGCGCCGAAATCCCCTCGGTACCGTTGTAGTTCCCTTCCTGTGTTGCCGTCAGTAACGGGTGCAGCACCTTGATGGGCGCTTTAAACATCTCCACGAACTCCATGATGCCCTGGTTCGCGCGGCAGAGTGCACCGGAGTAGCCGTAGGCATCGGGATCGTTCTGCGCATGGTTTTCCAGTTTACGGATATCCACTTTACCCACCAGCGCGGAGATGTCCTGGTTGTTTTCATCACCTGGCTCGGTTTTAGCGATCGCCAGCTGTTCCAGAATCGACGGCCAGACTTTCACGACTTTGAACCGTGAAATATCGCCCCCAAAGTCGTGCAGGCGTTTAGCGGCCCACGGCGACATGATCGTGCCGAGGTAACGACGCGGGACGCCATACTCTTTTTCAAGAATGTGGGCATCTTCCTGCGGGTTAAACAGGCAGAGAGGATGGTCGTTAACCGGGCTGCGTTCGCCGTCGGCGCTCAGTACATAGATAGGCACCCGCTGCATCAGCGACTTAAGCCGTTCCGCCAGCGACGATTTACCGCCACCGACCGGACCCAGCAAATAGAGGATCTGTTTCTTCTCTTCCAGTCCCTGAGCGGCATGTTTCAGGTAGGAGACGATTTGTTCAATCGCTTCCTCCATGCCGTAAAACTCCTCGAACGCCGGATAGCGTCCCATCACACGGTTGGAGAATATTCTGGAAAGGCGTGGCTCCTGAGCAGTGTCGACCATTACCGGCTCTCCGATAGCCATTAACAGTCGCTCTGCAGCGTTGGCGTATGCACTGCGATCCTGCTTACAGATAGCAAGAAATTCCTGCAGTGTGAACTCTTCGTCCTTGGCAGCTTCATAACGCTGACGATAGTGATCGAATATATTCATAGCGATGCCCGTCCTTTCGTTTTTAGCACAGGTAAGGAGCGTAATTAGAGGCTTGTAGCAGCTCCCGGAAGATATTCTCTGTTGAGTACAGCAACCCTTATGCCAACCTGATCTTTTTTATCGGGATACACAACGTTTGTGGTTACTCTGCTCGGTCAAATTCTATGCTGTTACTTCTAACTGTAGATGGCTTCTAGGAAATTTCCTCCACGGGTTTGGGTGATTGAGGGGGTGATCAAGAGTAATTTGCGTTGTTGTGAGATGAGTTCATATGGGTGATGCTTTAACTTAACTTGTTTTTAACCTTTGATGCCACTTTCATCGATGCGTAACTTAAAGCAATTCGATATAAGTTAATCCAGCCGTAAAAAAACGTTAGACTTCCTGTTTGATTGTTATATTTATGGAATGAATAAATTGTGAACCAATTCAAATTTAAGACCCTTTTGGCATTTTTACCCTGTTATTTACTCAGCACGCATGTCAATGCCGCACCGCTTTCTTTGGGCGCGTCGGTCATCTACGCGGAGTCACCTTACCGCGGCGGTCAGGACCGGTACATTCCGCTTCCGGTGATCAATTATGAGGGTGAAGACTTCTGGTTCCGCAGCCTGCAGGGCGGTTACTACCTGTGGAAAGATCCCCAGAATCAGCTGTCGCTAACGCTGCTGGGTTCACCGCAGGAGTACAAACCGAGTGATAACGATCTGGGTGACATGAAAGGGCTGGATAAACGCCGCATGACCCTGATGGGTGGCGCAACTTATCGTCACACTGCTGACTGGGGGATTGTCCGCACTTCACTGCTGGGAGATGTACTGAATAACAGCAATGGAATGATATGGGACCTGACTTATCTCTATCGTTTCCAGATGGGTGACTTCAGCCTGACGCCGGGCATCGGTGCGGTCTGGAACAGCGCCAATCAAAACCGTTATTACTATGGTGTCTCAGCGCATGAAAGCGCCCGTACCGGCATCAGCCGTTATAAGCCGGATGACAGCTGGTTACCTTATGTTGAGCTGAATGCCAGCTATCAGATTGCGCCACAGTGGAATGCCAATCTGACAGGACGTTATGTCAGCTTCAGCAGTGAAATCAAAGACAGCCCGATGATCGATAAAAGCGGGCAGGCGTTAATCTGGACAGGTGTCAGTTACACCTTCTGATTACGCCTCATTAGCACCAAAAGAGGGCATTTACTGCCCTCTGTTCTTTTACAGGGCCCTGAAAAGGGGCGGGAGAGCAGAATGCGCAAAACGATTAACTTTGCTGGCTTCAATGACCTGCCTGTCATTGGGCAGGGCACCTGGTATATGGGCGAAAACCCGGCGCAGCGTGACACCGAAGTCGCAGCACTGCAGGCGGGTCTTGGGTGTGGTTTGCAGCTGATAGATACCGCCGAAATGTATGCGGATGGCGGAGCCGAAGAGGTGGTCGGGCAGGCCCTGCTGGGGCGTCGCGACGAGGCTCTGCTGGTGTCGAAGGTCTATCCGTGGAATGCAGGCGAAGTGGATGCCATCGAAGCCTGTGAGCGCAGCCTGCGCCGTCTGCAGACCGATTATCTTGACCTCTACCTGCTGCACTGGCGCGGTAATGTTCCACTGGAAGAGACCCTGCGTGCCATGGAACGCCTGCAGCAGCAGGGAAAGATCCGTCACTGGGGTGTCTCGAATTTTGACACAGACGATTTGGCCGAACTGTGGGATGAACCGCAAGGAGCTCAGTGCGCGACGAATCAGGTGCTCTACCATCTGGCGTCTCGTGGTATTGAATTTGATCTGCTGCCGGCATGTCAGCAGCGGGGAATGCCGGTGATGGCTTATTGTCCACTGGCACAGGCAGGACGGCTGCGTGACTCACTCTTTACCGACCCGGTACTGACGCAGATTGCACAGCAGAAGGGCATCAGTGTCGCGCAACTCCTGCTGGCCTGGGTGATCCGTCAGCCTGGAGTGATTGCCATTCCCAAAGCCAGTTCTGTGGTTCACGTGCAGGAAAATGCTGCGGCGCTGGCGGTCGTTCTGACCGATGAAGAGTTGCAGCTCATCGATCGCGCCTGGCCAGCACCACAGCATAAGGTACCGCTGGATATCGTTTAGCCGCTGATCTTGTCGCTGGTTACGGCTTTCTTCTTCAGGCGGAACGTCGTGGCCAGGCGTGCTGGCTTCTCACCTGCGCTGCGTAACGGTTTGCTGATGCGCGCCGTCTCTACGCAGACCATGGTTTTATAACCTTCATTCGCCATATCCGACATGCTGCAGGAGAGCTCCACACCCGGGTTCCACGTGACAACGTCACTCTGGTGGTGGTGATAAACCTCAATCTGCCGTTCACCCGCTGTATCATTGATAACCGAGCAATCGTCCGGGGCGGTAAAGATACGGTCGATGCGTCCCGGATAACGTTGCCTGCCGTCGCTGCTGGCAACCTCGCCGTTATTCACCTTGTCGATATAACTGGTGCCCAGACCGGAGACCTCAACACCGTTGATGTCGCTGACGGTGAAGTAGCTGTGCAGCGCTGCTGTCGCTTCATAGTCACCATAGGCTTCCAGCTCAATCTCACAATGCTGGCCCAGGCGGAAGCGGGCAATGAGCGTAAACTCATGCGGCCAGAGCTTCAGCGTCTGTGCGTTGCTCTCCAGCACCAGCGTCAGCATCACGCCATCTTCATTCTCATCATGTGCCGTCAGCTTCCACGGCTGAACACGGGCAAAACCGTGCGCGGGCTCGCCTGCCGGGCCAAACCATGGCCAGCAGATCGGTACGCCGCCACGAATCGCTTTGCCCGGGGAGAAGAGACTCTTATCGCTCAGCCAGAGTACCGGCTTTTCGCCGCTCGGCTGCCAGGCGATCAGGTGCGCGCCCTGCAGTGTGATCGCTGCCCGCACCTTAGGGTGACTGATGACAATCGCCGGGAGTTCACCCACCTGACGCTGAGAGAGGTAAGGGGAGATCTGATTCACCACCGGCAGAGTAAACAGCTTATCTTGCATGTTCGATTCCTTCCTGTGCGGATAAAAAAAGGGCGACCGAAGTCGCCCTTATTCTCAATGATGTCTGGCTGCCTTATTTAGCAGAAACCAGTGCAATCAGATCGAGAACTTTGTTTGAGTAGCCAGTTTCGTTGTCGTACCAGGAAACCAGTTTCACAAAGTTGTCGTTCAGCGCGATACCGGCTTTAGCGTCAAACACTGAAGTCAGGATTTCGCCGTTGAAGTCGGTAGAAACCACGTCATCTTCAACGTAGCCCAGAACGTCTTTCATCTCACCTTCTGCAGCCGCTTTGATTGCAGCACAGATTTCTTTGTAAGAAGCCGCTTTTTCCAGACGCACGGTCAGGTCAACAACGGAAACGTTAGGGGTAGGTACGCGGAATGCCATACCAGTCAGTTTACCGTTCAGCTCTGGCAGAACTTTACCAACGGCTTTCGCTGCGCCAGTTGATGAAGGGATGATGTTCTGCGATGCGCCACGGCCGCCGCGCCAGTCTTTGTGAGACGGGCCATCAACGGTTTTCTGGGTCGCAGTAGTCGCGTGAACAGTGGTCATCAGACCTTCAACGATGCCGAACTTGTCGTTGATGACTTTTGCCAGCGGTGCCAGGCAGTTGGTGGTACAGGAGGCGTTAGAAACGATATCCTGGCCATCATATTTGTCGAAGTTTGCACCACGAACAAACATTGGGGTGTCATCTTTAGATGGACCGGTCAGAACGACTTTCTTAGCACCTGCGGTGATGTGTTTACGCGCGGTTTCGTCGGTCAGGAAGATACCGGTTGCTTCAGCAACAACGTCAACGCCCACTTCATCCCACTTCAGGTTGGCCGGATCACGTTCAGCGGTAACACGGATTTTTTTACCGTTAACCACCAGTGCGCCATCCTGAACTTCTACGGTGCCGTCGAAACGACCGTGAGTAGAGTCATACTTCAGCATGTACGCCATGTAATCCGCGTCCAGCAGGTCGTTGATAGCAACGATTTCGATGTCAGAACGCTTTTGAGCAGCACGGAAAACGATGCGACCGATACGGCCGAAACCATTGATACCTACTTTGATAGTCATATATTCCACCAGCTATTGGTTAGTGAATAAAAGGTTGCCTGTAAAATTACAAAAACCTTACCAGGCGTCAAGCGGAATCGTGTCAATTGTTGCGACAGGTCAATTCGCCTGATAGGAATAATTCGATGCGCAACCGCTTGCGCGCCGCCAATGATATCGCGTTTCGTCGAATCAATCGCCGAATATATAGGGATGTCCGGGATAAAAGGTGATCGAAGTCACAAATACGCTTAGCGATGGACGGCATGAAAGGGTGAGCACAAAAAAAGACCCGGGTTATGTTGATCATTTGTTAGAATAATAGTCGAATTTTTCAGAATGGCACTTCCCCGGAATCCTAAAAATGGCTAAAGACACCGCAACCGACGCAAAAATCGCCGAGCTGACAGAAATGCAGCGTTATGTGACACAGCAGCGCGGAACGGAACCGCCCTACAGCGGCGCACTCCTGCACAACAAGCAGGAAGGGATTTATCACTGCCTGGTCTGTGAGGCGCCACTTTTCCTCTCAGAAACCAAATATGATTCAGGCTGTGGCTGGCCGAGTTTCTACCAGCCGGTCAGTGACGATGCGATTCGCTACATTGAAGATGATTCACACGGCATGCAGCGTATTGAGATCCGCTGTGGCAGCTGCGATGCGCATCTGGGGCATGTCTTCCCGGATGGCCCGCAACCGACCGGCGAACGCTACTGTGTTAACTCCGCCTCGCTGAATTTTACCGACGAGCAGGGCGAACAGACCAAAGGGTAACGGCGATGAAGGAACAACTTGAAGCAATGCTTGCGTCGATGACGCCTGAAGTCTATCAGCGACTGGCAACGGCAGTTGAGATTGGCAAGTGGCCGGATGGCGTGGCACTGACTCAGGAGCAGCGCGACAATTGCCTGCAGCTGGTGATGCTGTGGCAGGCGAGGCACAACGACGCGCCACAGCACATGACTATTGCTAAAGGTGGCGAGATGGTGATGAAGTCGAAAAAAGAGCTGAAAGAAGACTTCGGCATCGACTCGGATGTGACCCGCATCCATCTGCACTGATCGCATAAAAAAAGCTGGCGTCATGCCAGCTCCCTTTTTAAATCAGAATCGCGCCCTGAGCGGTCATCTGCGCAAAGGCGATTTCACTGTCCTCCGGATTCAGGTTCACACCGCGGCAGCCCTCTTTCACCACCTCAACGTGATACCCCAGCTCCAGCGCATCCAGCACGCTATATTTCACGCAGTAATCCGTCGCCAGACCCAGCATCACCAGATGGGTAATGCCACGCTCACGCAGCCAGCTGTCCAGCTCGGTTTTACGGCGATGACCATTGTCAAAAAAGGCGCTGTAGCTATCAACATCCTGATCTTCACCTTTATGGAACGTCGCATCAAACAGGGAACGATCCAGACCCGGATGAAAGTCCGCGCCCGTCGAGCCCTGAATGCCGTGATCGGGCCACCAGATCTGCGCCAGACCATTTAACTCACCCAGCGTGTAGACCGGCTCGCCGGAAACCGAGGCAAAGCTGCCGTGATCGGCCGGGTGCCAGTCCTGCAGGGCCAGTACGCATTCCCCGTTTTCACGGAACATACGCGCGTAACGATTTGCCACCTCGACCGTGTGGTCGCCCTCATGGACTGCCATCGGGCCGCCGGGGCAAAAATCGTTCTGAATATCAATAATGATGAGTGCCCGCTTCATTACATGTTGCTCCGTTTCAGTCTTCGGTCAGTTCGCCGCGTAAATTCTGCTGCATCTTCGCGCGGATTTGATCGGCCGAAAGATCCTGGCTGAGTAAAAAGTGTAGCTTGGTTAACGCGGCTTCCACAGTCAGGTCAAATCCGCTGATCACACCAGCCTCTTCCAGCGCATTGCCGGTGGCATATCCGCCCATATTGACCTTGCCAGAAATACACTGGGTGAGGTTCACCACGACGATGCCGCGCTCACTGGCCTGCTGAAGTTCGGCCAGGAATTCCTTGTTCTGTGGCGCGTTACCCACACCATAAGAACGCAGGATGAGGGCTTTCACCGGCTGACGCAGGAAGTTACGCACCACGTCTGCAGAAATCCCAGGATAGATGGTCACCACGCCAATAGGCTGAGGTGTAATGGTATGAACCTTCAGTTCGCCCTGACCGGATGGGGCCGGCGGCGTATTGAGACGGCGAATATGAATGCCCGCTTCCAGCAGCGCAGAAAGGTTTGGCGAAGCAAAGGCGTTGAAGCCGTCGGCATGGGCTTTGGTGGTACGGTTGCCGCGATAGAGGGTGTTATTGAAAAACAGTGACACTTCGCTGATCGGGTAGTTGGCCGCGACATAGAGTGAATTTAACAGATTCTGCTGACCATCTGAACGCAGCTCTGCAAGGGGAATCTGCGACCCGGTCACGATCACCGGTTTGGCCAGATTTTCCAGCATAAAGGAGAGCGCGGAGGCGGTAAACGCCATGGTGTCAGTGCCATGCAGAATCACAAAACCATCGTAGCGATCGTAGTTTTGACGGATATCTTCGGCAATAGACTGCCAGTCTTCCGGGGTCATGTCGGAAGAGTCGATCAGTGGCTGATATTCATGGATGGTGAAATCAGGCATTTCGGGGCGGTGGAACTCGGGCATATTGGCCAGCTGCTCTTGCAGGTGTCCGGAGACCGGAATATAGCCCTGCGCCGAGCGCTGCATACCGATTGTCCCGCCAGTGTAGGCTACGTAGATGTTTTTCTTTTGCATTAGAGAACTCAGACTCGCCATAAAACGCGCAGTATAAGGGGAATAGCGGGTAAATGCAGCCCGACCAGCGGCCGGGCTGAGAGGTTTATCGCACTTCGCCGCAGTTCAGGCAGAAGGCGTAACGGTTCTGAGGGTCGTTCTGCTTGTCGAACAGACCCGGCTGGGCTTTCATGGCACTCATGACATCCAGCATCGGTGCGGGCAGCCAGGCTTTCAGCGTATCCGGCAATACCGCCTGCACAGAGGCGTTCATCTGGCTCAGCATCATATCCAGGAAGCTCGGGTCATCCTGATACCAGCTCAGCACAGGTTTACTGACTTTCGCCAGCTCGCCCGCTTTCTTCACGGCATCATCGAAGTCACCCAGCGCATCAACCAGGCCATTGGCTTTGGCATCGCTGCCGGTCCAGACGTGGCCCTGGGCAATCGCATCAATCTGCTCAGGCGTTTTATGACGTGACTTCGCTACCAGACCCACAAAGTTGCGGTAGCCATTTTCGATGGTCAGCTGCATCATCTGCTGCACTTCCGTCGGCAACGCTTTGGTGGTGGAGATATCCGCCAGCGGGGAGGTCGCAACACCATCCGTGTGCACGCCAATGCTGTCCAGACTGTTCTCCAGCGTATTGATCACGCCGAAGATACCAATCGAACCGGTCAGCGTACTCGGGTTCGCCACAATGTAGCTGGCAGGCGTTGAGATCCAGTAACCGCCTGATGCCGCCATACCGCCCATAGACACCACAATCGGCTTGCCGGCTGCCTGAGCCGCCGCCAGCTCTTCACGAATCGCTTCCGAAGCCGTTACGCTGCCACCCGGACTGTTCACCCGCAGAATGATCGCTTTGATTTTCGGATCGAGACGCGCATCACGAATCTCAGCGGCCGTGGTGTCGCCACCGACGTTGCCCGGCGTCTCTTCGCCATCCATGATCGCTCCGCTGGCCATGACCACGGCGATGTTGCCATCCTGCTGCGAGGAGGCCTGTTTCACGCTGTAGTCATAGATGCTGACGCTGCGGTAATCATTGCTCTGCTTATCCAGACCAAAGGTTTTCACCAGCTCTTCATCGGCCGCCGCACGGGAACCCAGCGCATCGACCAGCTTGTTATCCAGTGCATATTGCGCGGTATCGCCTTTCACCGCGTTTAATCCGGCAATAATCGCCGCTGCGCCAGGGAAAAGTTGTTCCGGGGTTATCTGGCGATTGGCTGCCACGGTGTTCAGGTAGTTCTGCCACAGCTGACCGACCCAGCGGCTGTCAGCATCCCGTGCAGCCGGGGACATATCATCACGCAGGAAGGGCTCAACCGCTGATTTATAGGTCCCGACACGGAAGACGTGCGAGGTCACTTTCAGCTTATCGAGCAGCGTTTTGTAATAGAGCCCGTTGGTGGCGAAACCATGCAGATCCACAGTGCCCTGCGGCGACAGATAGATTTTGGTGGCGAAGCTGGCAAGGTAATACTGCGCCTGGCTGTAGCTGTCGCCCAGGGCATAAATCGGCTTGCCACTGTCACGGAATTCACGCAGCGCTTTGCCTACGTATTGCAGCGAAGGCTGATCGCCACCGGCAAATTCACGTAAGTCGAGCACCATGCCTTTGATGTTGCTGTCGCCTTTTGCCTGGCGAATTGCGTCGACCACATCAAACAGCGAATTTTCCTGTAAACGGTCACTGCTGGCACCCAACAGCTGGCGGCCGATTTTACTCAGACGGTTGCTCACTGATGGTTTATCCACCAGCACGCCGCTGAGATCGACTTTCAGTGCGCCTTGCTGGATTGGCGCTGAACTGCCGCCCGAACCGCTGACCTGCAACCAGATCCCAACACCCACCACAATCAATAAAATCAGGAAAATATTCAGAATAAATTCCCTGATAAAATTCAGTACCCGCCAGCTCCAGCGGAACAGACCTGCAATTATTCGCCACAATGTGCGCATCAGACTCTCCATAAATATGTAGCAGAAAGTGGCCGCCGCGCGGACCAGACTTCCCCGACGAGCTCATCCTAAAGAGCGGCGTGTTAAAAGTCAGCAGGAAATCACTGCGCACTGTTACAAAAAATCTGCCTGTGCCAGGATAACGGCAACATTACAGAGATCGGGAGAGAAACATGGACGCACTGGAGTTACTGGTCAACCGACGTTCGGCCTCACGCCTGACTGAGCCAGCACCCGCGGGTGATGCACTGGAAAACATCCTGCGGGCAGGCATGCGCGCCCCGGATCACGGCACGCTGCAACCGTGGCGCTTTATCATTGTGGAAAATGAAGGCCGCGATCGGATGAGTCAGCTGCTTGAAAAGGCAGCACGCGATAATCAGCTGGATGAAAAAGCGATTAACAAAGCGAGCCAGGCGCCGTTTCGCGCGCCGATGATTATCACGGTGGTGGCCCATTGTGAAGAGCACCACAAAGTGCCGCGCTGGGAACAGATCGCCTCGGCCAGCTGTGCCGTGATGGCGATGCAGATGGCGGCGCTGGCTCAGGGTTACAACGGTATCTGGCGAAGCGGTGCCTGGACCGATGACGAGCAGGTACGTCAGGCCTTTGGCTGCCGTGAACAGGATGCCATCGTCGGTTTCCTCTATCTGGGCACCCCGCAACTGAAATCCAGCACCACGGTGCTCCCGCCTGACACTGCGCCTTTCGTCCGTTACTTCTGATCTGCCTGTCCGGTTCAGGCAGGGTGCTTTTCAGCCCTGCCTGTTGCACGGTTCCTGTGCGAACGATCGCTAACACCGCGCGTCACGCTTACGCCAGCAGAGCAGCCAGGCTAACATAGCCCGCGAGATGCCAACCGACAGCGAACAACCGGTTATCACTGTGTTCCCCTGATGTTAAGGATGTCCTGATTCAATGCGTTTGTTTATTGCGGAAAAACCGAGCCTTGGGCGTGCTATCGCAGATGTGCTGCCGAAACCGCATCGACGCGGTGATGGATTCATTGCCTGCGGCAACGATCAGATTGTCACGTGGTGCGTCGGCCATCTTCTGGAGCAGGCGCAACCCGACAGCTATGACAGCCGTTATGCGCGCTGGTCGCTGGCCGATCTGCCAATCATTCCGGAAAAGTGGCAGTTAAAACCCCGTCCGTCGGTCGCGAAGCAGCTGAAAGTGGTTGAAGGTTTGCTGGCGCAGGCGAGCGAAGTGGTGCATGCCGGTGACCCGGATCGGGAAGGGCAGTTGCTGGTGGATGAGGTGCTCGATTACTTGAACCTGCCGGCTGAGAAACGCAAAAAAGTGCAGCGCTGTCTGATCAACGATCTCAACCCTCAGGCGGTGGATCGGGCCATAAACCGGCTACGTGAGAATCGCGAGTTTATCCCGCTGTGCGTCTCTGCGCTGGCGCGCGCCCGTGCGGACTGGCTCTACGGCATCAACATGACCCGCGCCTGGACGCTGCTGGGCCGCAATGCGGGCTACGACGGTGTCCTGTCGGTTGGCCGGGTGCAGACGCCGGTGCTGGGGCTGGTGGTCCGCCGCGATGAAGAGATCGAAAACTTCGTGCCGAAAGATTACTTCGAAGTGAAGGCGCATATTATCACGCCTGATGGCACTCAGTTTATCGCCAGCTGGATCCCCAGCGAAGCCTGTGAGCCCTGGCAGGATGAAGAGGGCCGTCTGCTTAAACGCGCGCTGGCCGATCACGTGGTGGCGCGCATTACCGGCCAGCCCGCAATCGTCAGCGCCTATAGCGATAAGCGCGAAAATGAAGTGGCTCCGCTGCCGTTCTCTCTGTCCAGCCTGCAGATTGAGGCCGCTAAACGTTACGGACTCAGTGCACAGACGGTGCTGGATACCTGCCAGCGGCTCTATGAAACCCATAAGCTGATTACCTATCCCCGTTCGGACAGCCGCTATCTGCCTGAAGAGCATTTTGCCGGTCGTCATGCGGTGTTAAAGGCGATACAGGCGCATCAGTCGCAGCTGGCTCCTCCGGCCGATTTCGATGTCGATCGCAGAAACCGCTGCTGGGATGATAAAAAAGTCGATGCCCACCACGCCATTATTCCCACGGCTCGTTCCAGCGCGGTAAAGCTCAGTGAAAACGAACAGAATATCTATGAGCTGGTGGCGCGCCAGTATCTGATGCAGTTCTGTCCGGATTCGGTGTTCCGCAAATGTGTCATCGACCTTGATATTGCGGGCGGCAAATTCGTGGCGAAAGCGCGCTTCCTCGCAGAGGCGGGCTGGCGTGCGCTGCTGGGCAGCAAAGAGCGGGATGAGGAGAACGACGGCATGCCGCTGCCGGTGGTGGCGAAAGGGGATGAACTGCTGTGCGAGCGGGGCGAAGTGCTGGCGAAGCAGACCCAGCCGCCACGGCCGTTTACCGACGCCACCATTCTCTCCGCGATGACCGGGATTGCCCGTTTCGTTCAGGATAAAGAATTAAAGAAAGTGCTGCGTGCGACCGATGGTTTAGGAACGGAAGCCACACGCGCCGGTATTATCGAATTACTGTTTCGTCGTGGCTTCCTGGTGAAGAAGGGTCGCTACATCAATTCGACGGATGCCGGACGTGCTCTGATTCACTCGTTACCCGATCTGGCAGCGCGCCCGGATATGACCGCGCAGTGGGAGTCGACCCTGACGCGTATCAGCGAAAAGGCCTGCCGCTATGATGAGTTCATGCAGCCGCTGGTGCAGACCTTAACCGGAATTATCCAGCAGGCGCGACAGCAGCCTGCGGCGCATGCCTTTCGGGGATTACCGTCCACCGGACAGAAACGTCCGGTGCGCAAAACCAGGCGTAAAGTGAAGGAGACGGAATGAGGCGTTATTCAGTATTACTGGTCGCAGTTTTGGCGCTGGCGACCAGCGCGGCACAGGCGAACAGTCGTTATCAGTCGATGCCACAGCAGGGTAACAACGGTGGGAACACCGATGTGGTGGTGGATATTCCGCCAGAAGCCTGGTCGCAGGCAGAGAGACGTCAGCCAGATTGTCTCCGCTGCTGTATCTTCGAGAACCGTAACTATACGGAAGGCGCGGTGGTGAAATCAGAGGGCGTATTACTGCAATGCACCCGGGATGAACACTCCATTGGCACCAACAACCTGATCTGGAAGATAGTGAAATAGTCGTCGCGTGGCGCTCTGCCACGCGACCGTCAGTTAAAAGCGGAAGGTTGACCAGACAGGCGCATGGTCAGAAGGTTTTTCCATGCTCCGGATGTCGTAATCAATGCCGGTCTCAATGCAGTGCGACGCCAGGTTTTTACTTGCCAGCACCAGATCGATACGTAACCCGCGATTATCATCAAACCCTTTCGAACGGTAATCGAACCACGAGAAACGATCCGCCACTTCTGGATTCTGCTCACGCCAGGTATCAACCAGTCCCCAGCTCAGCAGGCGATCCATCCACTCGCGCTCTTCCGGCAGGAAAGAGCATTTGCCGGTGCGGAGCCAGCGCTTGCGGCTATCTTCGCCAATACCGATATCCAAATCGGTGCTGCTGATATTCATGTCGCCCATAATCAGAACCGGTTTATCAGCAGGCAGATCGTCCGTCAGCAGACACTGCAGATCGCGGTAGAATTTCTCTTTAGCCGGAAACTTGGTGGGATGGTCGCGACTTTCGCCCTGCGGGAAGTAGCCATTAATCACGGTGATGTCGCCGATCGGGCTTGGGATTTCCGCGATGATCAGGCGGCGCTGGGATTCTTCGTCATCACCCGGAAAGCCCCGGCTGACTGACACTGGCTGAGCTTTGGTTAATAGCGCCACGCCATAATGGCCTTTCTGTCCATGATAGAAGACGTGATAGCCGAGCTTTGACACCTCTTCCAGCGGGAACATCTCGTCATGAACCTTGGTTTCCTGCAGACCGATAACATCGGGCTGATGCTGTTCGACAAGCGCCTGAAGCTGATGCGGGCGGGCACGCAACCCATTGATGTTAAATGAAACAAATTTCATATGATCGACCATAGTTCAGCAAGTGATAGCCGCAGATGGTAGCGATTTTTAGGCATAAAGTCATGGCAGAACAGGGGAAGATTGTGCGAAAGCGGGTAGGGGATTGCTGGCAGAGCAGGAGGCTTTGATATTTTTTCGGAGTTGTGTGAAACATGCCCGACCCGAACCTTGATCGAAGGTTCTCATCCCTCTCCCCGCAGAACAGGAAGCATCGGTGATTTTTGGGAGTCATATGCGATATACGAGATGGTGGTGGGAGAAGGATTATTTGGCGCGTTGCGCCTCACCCTTCGGGCCGCGCTAAAGCGCGTTGTCTCGCAAGCTCGACCCGAACCTTGATCGAAGGTTCTCATCCCTCTCCCCGCAGAACAGGAAGCATCGGTGATTTTTGGGAGTCATATGCGATATACGAGATGGTGGTGGGAGAAGGATTATTTGGCGCGTTGCGCCTCACCCTTCGGGCCGCGCTAAAGCGCGTTGTCTCGCAAGCTCGACCCGAACCTTGATCGAAGGTTCTCATCCCTCTCCCCGCAGAACAGGAAGCATCGGTGATTTTTGGGAGTCATATGCGATATACGAGATGGTGGTGGGAGAAGGATTCGAACCTTCGAAGTCTGTGACGGCAGATTTACAGTCTGCTCCCTTTGGCCGCTCGGGAATCCCACCAGGGATATTTGAAGAGGCTTAAGAGGATTCAGATTCAGATGGTGGTGGGAGAAGGATTCGAACCTTCGAAGTCTGTGACGGCAGATTTACAGTCTGCTCCCTTTGGCCGCTCGGGAATCCCACCATGGCCTGAATCTTTCTCTCTTAAAGCGGGGCGCATCATACCAAATGCGATAAGGGTGTAAAGCGCCCACTGGCAAAACCCCAACTGTTTGCCCACTTTTTACGCGTAGCGCTGAATCTGCAGACAATTCAGCGCGCTGGCTGATTAAAGAATAATCGTACGGTTGCCGTAAACGAACACGCGCTGCCCCAGCACTTTATAAAGTGCGTTGCTCAGGACGTTCTTTTCTACGTCGCGACCGGCGCGCATCATCTCATCAGCGGTGTAACTGTGATCGACGTTGATCACATCCTGCATGATGATCGGGCCTTCATCGAGATTGTCATTCACATAATGCGCGGTGGCACCGATGATCTTCACGCCGCGCTCATAAGCCTGATGGTAAGGGCGTGCACCGATAAAGGCGGGCAGGAATGAGTGGTGAATATTGATGATCTGGTTCGGATAACGCTGCACGAAAGCCGGGGTCAGAACGCGCATATATTTCGCCAGCACCACATAATCGGGCTGGTAGCGGTCAATCTCTTCCACCATGCGGTTATCATGCTCTTCCCGCGTCAGGCCTTCGTGGCTCACCAGCACAAACGGAATATCGAAACGCTCAACCAGCGAACGCAGCGTGTCATGGTTACCGATGACCGCCGCGATTTCCATATCCAGACCGCCAAATGCGCTCTTCATTAACAGGTCGCCCAGGCAGTGCGCCTCTTTGGTGACCAGAATCACCACACGACGACGCCCCGCGCAGTGCAGCTCACGCACAGAACCCTTTGGCAGGGCACTGTCGAGATCGGCGAGCAGGGTATTGTCGTTGAAAATCCCTTCCAGCTCGGTGCGCATGAAAAAACGCCCGGTGCGATGATCAACAAACTCATTGTTCTGCACGATATTGAGTTCGTGCTTGTAACAAATATTGGTGATTTTGGCGATCAGACCTTTTGCATCGGGACAAATGGTTCGTAAAACTTTTCTTTGCATGGTTTGCGCTTGCATCTCAATCGAGTCCTGTCAAAGCATTAGGGGTAAACCGCTGGGCAGCCGTCAGCTTAACCACAACATTTTTTGTATTTTTTGCCACTGCCGCACGGGCAGGGATCGTTACGCCCCACGGGCGGTTTTGTACCGTCAACATAGTACCAGCGTTGATCCTCGCGAAGAAAGCGTGAACACTCATGAATGGTGTGAATGTCAGTTTTCTCGCGGTATCGCGCAAAAAAGGTGACGAAAGCTTCGTTCTCATGGCTTCCATGATTACAACGGGTTACATTCAGGCTAAGCCAATCGGTTCCCGGAAAACTTTCAGATAAAAGCCCTGACAACGCCGGATGACGTTTCTCAGGATGCCAGGTCGCAACCAGATAGTCCGCGTTCTGCTGAACATAAGCGCAATAACGGGATCGCATAAGTTGTTCAGCTGTAACAGGAATCTGGGTGCCCTGCAGAAAGGGCTCGCAACATACGCTATACTGCTCTCCGCTACAACATGGGCAGGTTTCTGACACATGATCTCCAGGGATTGATGAGTCGATTCAACAGGCGCGCTATGTTAGCTGACCCCACGTTGTGACGCTACGTATTGACGGCAGGACCAGATACAAATGAGAAAGGTAAAAATTGGATTGGCTCTGGGGTCTGGAGCGGCCAAGGGATGGGCGCACATCGGCGTGATCAACGCGCTGGAGCGTGCAGGTATTGAGATCGACGTCGTTGCGGGCTGCTCTGTCGGGGCATTAGTCGGGTCTGCCTATGTCAATAACCGCCTGCCGCTGATGCAAAAATGGGTCAGTGCATTTCGCTACTGGGATGTGATTCGCCTGATGGATGTCTCCTGGCAGCGTGGCGGACTGTTACGCGGCGAGCGGGTGTTCAGCCATGTCCGTCAACTGATCCCCAACGAGGCGATTGAGCACTGTAATAAACCCTTTGGTGTGGTGGCGACTAACCTCAGTACCGGCCGTGAACTCTGGCTGACCGAGGGCGATCTGCATCAGGCCGTTCGCGCATCGTGCAGTATGCCAGGTTTATTGCCGCCGGTGGGCTACAATGGGTATTGGCTGGTGGATGGTGCCGTGGTCAATCCGGTGCCGATCTCACTGACCCGCGCCCTGGGGGCAGACATTGTGATCGCCGTTGATTTACAGCATGACGCGCATTTAATGCAGCAGGATCTCTTTTCCGTTACACCTCAGAACAGTGAAGAAGAAGCCGCAGCAGCGGCATTGAGTTGGGGTGGGAAGTTGCGACAGCGCCTGGTGAACTTCACCCAGCGCCGTGCTTCTCAGTCGCCTGGCGCGATGGAGATTATGTCCACCTCTATTCAGGTGCTGGAGAATCGCCTTAAGCGAAACCGCATGGCAGGCGATCCGCCTGATGTTTTGATCCAGCCGGTCTGTCCGCAAATTTCGACGCTGGACTTTCATCGTGCTGAAGAGGCTATCGAGGCAGGCAGGGCCGCCGTAGAGAAGAAAATGGATGAACTATTACCACTGGTCCGTGGCAGATAATGAAGTTGTTCATTCAAAGCGGTGACTTCGGGCAATTCTGAAAGGCGCAACTGCGTTTTATGAACCACTATTGAAATATCTGGTACGCAGGGGGAAAGAATGGAAAAACCACTACTCGGCAAAAAGATACTCATTGTCGAAGATGAGGCTGTTTTCCGTTCGTTGCTGGACCAATTTTTGTTATCGATGGGTGCTGTGACGTTACAAGCGGAAGATGGTCTGGAAGCAATTGCACAACTACAACAGCATACTGTCGACCTGATTATCTGCGATCTGGAAATGCCCCGTATGAGTGGCATCCAGTTCGTTGAGCACATTCGTACCCGTGGCAACGTCGTGCCGATTTTGATCATCTCGGCCACCGAAAACATGTCTGACATCGCCCATGTGCTGCGTCTCGGGGTGCAGGATGTGCTGCTCAAGCCACTGAAGAATTTCGAACGCTTCCGTGAAGCGGTCTATGAGTGCCTCTATCCCTCTATGTTCACCTCGAAAGTGGAAGAGGATGAGCAGCTGTTCCAGGACTGGGATGCGCTGGTTCGCGATCCGAAAGCCGCCGCCAAGCTGCTTAAGCAACTCCAGCCTCCGGTGCAACAGACGATTGCTAACTGTCGGGTCAATTACCGTCAGCTGACGATGGCGGAACAGCCTGGCCTGGTGCTGGATATTGCGGCGCTCTCTGACAAAGATCTGGCGTTTTACTGCCTGGATGTGACCCGTGCCGGTGACAACGGCGTGCTGGCGGCTCTGTTGCTGCGTGCGCTGTTCAATGGCCTGCTGCAGGAGCAGCTTACCGGGCAAAAACAGCGCTTGCCGGAGCTTAATGGGCTGCTCAGACAGGTCAATCTGCTGCTGCGTCAGGCGAACCTGAGCGGCCAGTTCCCGTTGCTGGTGGGGTATTATCACCGCGGTTTAAAAAACTTAATCCTGGTTTCGGCCGGATTAAACGCCACCCTTCATGTTCACGCCCATCAGATTCAGCTCAGTAATGGCGTCCCCCTTGGCACTATGGGCAGCACCCATCTTAACCAGATCAGTCAGCGCGCAGATAACTGGCAATGCCACGTCTGGGGCGCAGGCGGACGCATCCGGCTGATGCTCTCGACGGAAGAATAAACCGCAATAACACAGGAATTCTGGCGCTGAAGACAGGGCCAGAGTTTAGCTTTACAGTTGGGTAATAGTCTTAATTTCGACGGTTTGGTCCCTTCCAGGATAAATCCGTTCAATACTAACTGATATACTCATTTCCGATTTTAAACCGACATATCAAGTATTAACTTGAACGGCCTATGAGAGAGGTATCTTAATGTCTGCCAATAATACCAAAGTAAAAAAAGCGGTAATCCCGGTAGCGGGTTTGGGCACGCGTATGCTCCCGGCTACCAAAGCGATTCCAAAAGAGATGTTACCGCTGGTTGATAAGCCGTTAATCCAGTATGTCGTTAACGAGTGTATCGCTGCTGGCATCAACGAAATTGTGCTGGTAACGCATTCATCAAAAAATGCCATCGAAAACCACTTTGATACCAGCTTCGAACTGGAATCAATGCTGGAAAAACGCGTTAAGCGTCAGCTGCTGGACGAAATCCAGTCTATCTGCCCGCCACACGTTACCATCATGCAGGTCCGTCAGGGCATCGCAAAAGGTCTGGGTCACGCTGTTATGTGTGCACACCCACTGATCGGTGATGAGCCATTTGCGGTTATCCTGCCAGACGTCATCATCGACGAATACGAATCTAACCCAACCAAAGATAACCTGGCAGAAATGCTGAGCCGTTATGAAGAGTCTGGCCGCAGCCAGATCATGGTTGAGCCAGTTGCCGATGTGACTGCTTACGGTGTTGTCGATTGCCAGGGCGCAGAACTGAACCCAGGCGACAGCGCACCAATGGTCGGTGTGGTTGAGAAGCCTAAAGCGACAGAAGCGCCTTCAAACCTGGCTGTAGTGGGTCGTTATGTTCTTTCTTCAGACATCTGGCCACTGCTGGCGAAAACCCCTCCAGGTGCAGGCGGCGAAGTTCAGCTGACTGACTCCATCGCTATGCTGATGGAAAAAGAGACGGTTGAAGCGTATCACCTGAAAGGCGTGAGCCATGACTGTGGTAACAAGCTGGGCTACATGCAGGCTTTCGTTGAGTACGGTGTTCGTCATCCGGTATTGGGCAAAGATTTTTCTGAATGGCTCGATGGCGCAGTTGGCAACAAAAAGTAATTCATAAACACAGGATAACTCGATG